>Ga0153956_1000082_pt1 | contig 120111 bp, 106 predicted proteins | sample TSFL040MetaG_FD_104704 | JGI IMG/M metagenome (GOLD analysis project Ga0153956, IMG submission 104704) | Attine ant fungus gardens microbial communities from Florida, USA - TSFL040 MetaG | ecosystem: Host-associated > Fungi > Mycelium > Unclassified | place: USA: Florida, Wekiwa Springs... | reverse complement strand
TCCCCTCCCTGGAAGGGAGGGGGCGGGGGTGGGTTGCCCTCCGTATGACGCGACGGCAGCATGAGGATATGCCTCGCATCGCCCCTGACATGACTTCGAAAGCGCGCGCCTTGCGCAGGAGTGTAACGGAGGAGGAACGCCTGCTCTGGAAGCGGCTTCGCTATGCCCACCCGCGCTTCACGCGCCAGTTGCCCGTTGGTGGTTATATCGTCGACTTCGCCTGTCGGGCCGCAAGGATCGTCGTGGAGCTTGATGGCAGCCAACATCTCGATGCCGTTGCGTATGACGTGGCCCGGACCACGTTTCTCGAAAGCCTCGGCTGGCAAGTCCTGCGTTTTTGGAACAGCGACATACGCGCCCATCCCGATGGCGTGGGCGATGCAATCCTGTCTACCGTCGAAGCCCGCCTCGGGCGAACCCACCCCCACCCCCTCCCTTTCAGGGAGGGGAGTTAAGGGCCGCCTCACCACCAACAACCGCCCCCTTGAACGCCCCCTGCACCTCCGCCTAAGCCTCGCTCATGCCCGCCACGCCCGCCTGGCCGCCCGAGAGCGCGCCCCGCCTGTTCGTCGACACCCCTCTCTCCGAAGGAGCGGACGTCACCCTCGACAGTGCGCAGGGCAATTACCTCCTCAACGTCATGCGGCTGAAGGCGGGCGATGCGGTGCGCTGTTTCGACGATCGCACCGGCGAATGGGCCGCCGAAATCTCCTCGGCCGGCAAGCGCGACGCCCGCCTGCGCATGGTCCGCCACCTCGCCCCGCGCGAGCCGGTGCCCGATCTCTGGCTGATCGCCGCACCGATCAAGCGGCAGCGGGTCGACTGGATGGCCGAGAAAGCCTGCGAGCTGGGCGTCGGCCGCTTCCTGCCCGTGCTCACCCGCCGCAGCGTGGTCGACAAGCTCAACCTCGATCGTCTGCGCGCCCACATGATCGAGGCGGCCGAGCAATGCGGCCGCACCGCGCTCCCGGCACTCGACGAGCCGGTGAAGCTGGCGCAACTCCTCAGGGACTGGCCCGCCGACCGCACGCTCTGGTTCGCGGACGAGACCGGCGGCGAACCCTTCCGCCCCGAGCCCGGCCCCGCCGCCATCCTGATCGGCCCCGAGGGCGGCTTCGACCCGGCGGAGCGCGAGGCGATCCGCGCGCTCCCGCAAGCACGCGGCATTTCGCTCGGCCCCCGCATCCTGCGCGCGGAGACGGCGGCGCTCGCCTCCGTCTCGATCTGGATGGCCCACGCGGGCGACTGGCGCTGACCGCCTCTTTTCATACCGATCGGTAACCGCTAGGGCGCGGGGCATGTCGACCCGCACCGCCACCGCCGAAGCCGACCCGATCATCGAGTCGCGCGACGACCTCCTCGCCATCTTCGCGAAGGGTGAAAAGCCCAAGGACCGCTGGCGCATCGGCACCGAGCACGAGAAATTCGTCTACCGCACCGCCGATCACCGCGCGCCCTCCTATGAGGAGCCGGGCGGCATCCGCGATCTGCTGAACGAACTCACCGCCTATGGCTGGGAGCCGGTGATCGAGGGCGGCAAGGTGATCGCGCTCTCCGGCAGCGACGGGGCGATCAGCCTCGAGCCCGCCGGGCAGTTCGAGCTGTCGGGCGCGCCGCTCGACAATCTGCACGAGACCTGCGCCGAGACCGGCCGCCACCTGCGGCAGGTGAAGGAAGTCGGCGAGAAGCTCGGCCTCGGCTTTCTCGGCATGGGCTTCTGGCCGGACAAGACCCGCGAAGAGCTGCCGATCATGCCCAAGGGCCGTTATGCGATCATGCTGCGGCACATGCCGCGCGTCGGCTCGCTCGGGCTCGACATGATGCTGCGCACCTGCACCATCCAGACCAACCTCGATTATGCGAGCGAGGCGGACATGGTGAAGAAGTTCCGCGTGTCGCTGGCGCTGCAACCGCTCGCCACCGCGCTGTTCGCCAATTCGCCCTTCACCGAGAGCAAGCCCAACGGCTTCCTCTCCTACCGCTCGCACATCTGGACCGACACCGATCCGCAGCGCACGGGGATGCTGCCCTTCGTGTTCGAGGATGGCTTCGGATATGAGCGCTATGCCGATTACATGCTCGATGTGCCGATGTACTTCGCCTATCGCGAGGGGAAATATATCGACGCCGCCGGGCTTTCCTTCCGCGATTTCCTGAAGGGCGAGCTGCCGGTGCTGCCGGGCGAGAAGCCGAGCCGTTCGGACTGGAACGACCATCTCTCCACCGCCTTCCCCGAGGTGCGGCTCAAGAGCTTCCTGGAGATGCGCGGCGCCGACGGCGGCCCGTGGAGCCGGATCTGCGCGCTGCCGGCCTTCTGGGTCGGCCTGCTCTACGACGATCAGGCGCTCGACGCGGCGTGGGACGAGGTGAAGCACTGGACCGTCGAGGATCATCACCGCATCCGCGAGCAGGTGCCGACGCTGGCGCTCGCCACCAGGGGGCCGCGCGGGCGGTCTTTCCGCGAGCTGGCGGCGCGCGTGCTCGACATCGCGCATGGCGGCCTCTCCGCGCGCCGGCGCCTCAACGCGGCGGGCGACGACGAGACGGGCTATCTCGCCCCGCTGCGCGAGATCGTCGCCAGCGGCAAGACGCCGGCGGAAGTGCTGCTCGATCGCTACAACGGCGCATGGGGCGGCGATATCGGCCGCATCTATGACGAGATGGCGTTCTGATCTTCCCGTCATCCCGGACCTGATCCGGGATCCAGAGTCGCAAGCGGCACCGCCCGAGGCCCTGGACCCTGACGTTCGTCAGGATGACGACGGAACTATTCGGCCGGCTGCACCGTCTTCGGGCGCGCCGACCTCACCGCCGCCCACGCCTTCGCCAGAGGGCCATGGCGGGCCATCCAGTCGGCATAGGCGCGATAGGCGGGATCGGGCATCAGGTGCCGCTCCTCGGTCTTGGCGCGCCAGAAATAGACGCCGCTGATGACCGCCAGCAGACAGGAATTGCGCAGGCCGTCGCGCCAGTCCCCGCTGGTGGTCAGCATCGGCAGCGTCGCCATCCACCAGAACAGATTCTTCGACACATAGGCCGGATGCTTGGTGAAGCGGTACGGCCCATGGGTCAGGATGCCGCGATGGGTGAGGTTGGAGAAGCGCAGGCCGAACGCCACCGTCGCCCAGGCATAAGCCGCGGTCAGCCCGACCAGCGCGAAGGCCCAGAGCGGCTGGAGCAGCGGATGATCCGACAGCGCCCGCGCCCAGCCGAGCTGATGCTGCTGATAGTCGAGCGGGCCGCCCGCGTTCATCAGGATAAAGGGCGGATAGCAGATCAGCGCCGCCGTCCACCCCGCCACGAAGGGGTTGCCCGAACGGATGTGCGAATCGAGCGGCCGCATCGTGAAGAGATAGCCGACCGTGCCCATGCTGACGTCGATCAGGAACATCAGCGCCACCAGCCCATCAGCCAGCGCCACCGGATCGGCGGCCATGGCGGCCGGGCTCACCCCGGTCGCCGCCGCCCAGTTGCCGCGCAGCGCCGAGAGCATGAAGGCGGTGAAGAAGCCCTTGATCGCCCAGCTCCGCATATGCTCCGCGATCTTCCGGCGGAGCGCCGCATCGGCGCCGCGCCCGGCGGTGAGCAGCCAGGTGCCGAACGCCCACGCCCCGTCGCGCGGCTCGACCAGCCGGCGATCGAGCCAGATCACATAGGGGATCGACAGCAGGAGCAGCGGCAGCAGCGCCATCCTGAGCACGTCCATCGCGTAGAGATAATCGCCCGACCAATACCAGCGGCCGAGCGCGTAGAAGCCGGCGATCAGCCCCCAGGTCGCCCAGAGCCCGGCGAGTTTCACCAGGCCGGTATCGGCGGCATCCTGCCACGGGCGCGGCGGCGCCGACCAGTCGATCCCGGTCGAGGGGTTGCGATGCACCCGGTCGACCAGCAGCGACCAGAGCAGCATCGGCAGCGCGCAGGCGGCGAGCCCGGCGAGCGGCACCCACGGCGAATCCAGCGCCCACAGCCGCACCGCGCCATAGAAGGCCGCCAGCCCCGCCAGCCCGACAAGGCCGACCCCCGTCGACACCGCCGAACGCGGCCTTGCGTCGCTCTGCTGCTGTTCGTGCTGCATCCTCACCCCTCGAGCCCCATCGGCGCAGGCTGGCTTAGCCGATCAGCCGTAAGCAAGCGGTGAAGAACCCGCCTCGTCCCCCGGCGGGAACGGGGATCAGCTCCTCGGGCTGTCGTCCTGCCCGGAATCGTCCTGCCGGGCGGCATCGGCCTTCACCGCGTCGCTGGCCTTCTTGCCATAGATGAAGCCGTAGACCGGATAGCTGTGGGTGCCGAGATCGTGGAGACTCTTGAACCACACGCGCACCTGGCTCCAGTCGTTCTTGGCCGAGGTGTCCATCACCAGCACGTCATGCTCGACCTGCCCGCGCGAGGACCAGTTGGCGTGCGTCACCTTTATCATGCGGTCGGAGAGAACCTGCGACACGGTGGCGACATGGCCCGAGCGCATCGAGCCGATCGCCTTGAACACCAGCACCGCGCCCTCCTTGGGGGTGTCGCCGCGGCTATATTTGCCGACGGCCTGGCTCCACCAGCTCGCCGCCGCGCCGAAGAGCTGGACGCCCGAGAACATGCGGGCGAAGGGCGCGCACTGCCAGAAGCCCGAGGGCTGCGCGTCGGCCGCCGACGGCATCGCGAAAAGCGCGAGCGCGATGGAACACAGCGCGACCTTCGACCGTTTCAACATGTTCGACAACGCCCCAACTTCCCCGTGCGATCGGGGTGTAACGATAATCCCGAGAGACTAAACAATCGGTCGACCGATCGCCCGACCCGTGCGGCGAATCGTTTTTCCCGCACGATTCATCGTCCTGCCGGCAGAATCACCGTCCGGCTTGCGCCCCTCGTCCGTCCCTCTCTAGGAGGGGCCAAGGCTTGCGCATCTCAGGACGGCATCATGCACTCTCTTCCCCGCCCGACGGCCCTTCCCGCATGAGCGGCGCCGAGATCGTCTTCTTCGCGGCGCGCGCGGACAATGGCGTGATCGGGGTGGAGGGCGGCCTGCCCTGGCGCCTGCCCGCCGACCTCCGGCGCTTCAAGGCGATGACCGGCGAGCTTCCGATGGTGATGGGCCGCAAGACGTTCGAGAGCTTCCCGAACCTGCTCGTCGGCCGCCGCCATATCGTGCTGACCCGCGACGCGGCGTGGGCTGCCGAGGGCGCGGAGGTCGCCACCAGCGTCGAGGCGGCGCTGGCGCTCGCCGGAGGGCCGGTGGTGGCGGTGATCGGCGGGGCGGAGATATACCGCCTCTTCCTGCCCCTGGCGCATCGCGTCGAGCTGACCGAAGTCCACGCCCGGCCGGAGGGCGACACCCACATGCCCGATCTGGGCAGCGGCTGGCGCGAGACGTTCCGCGAGGACCATGCGGCCGAGGGTGACCGCCCCGCCTACAGCTTCGTCACGCTGGTGCGCGGCTGAGCGGCGCGCTTCCCTTGGCATCGCGCGCCCACCTGCTATAGCGCGCGGCCATGATACGGCTCTCCGGGGATCAGCCGGTTCCCGCCCTTGCGCGGGGCGCGATCGTGGCGCTCGGCAATTTCGACGGCTTCCATGTCGGCCATCAGGCGGTGGTGGGCCGCGCCATCGAGCGCGCCCGCGCCGAGGGCCGGCCGGCGATGGTCGCCACCTTCGATCCGCATCCCGCGCGGCTGTTCAGGCCGGACGCCCCGCCCTTCCTGCTGACCACCATCCCCCAGCGGATGGACCTGTTCGAGGCCTTCGGCGCCGACGCGGCGCTGGCGCTGCCCTTCGACCGGGCGCTCGCGGCGGTGAGCCCGGAGGAGTTCGTCGCCCAATGGCTGCACCAGCGGATCGGCGCGGCCGGGGTTGTGACGGGCGAGGATTTCACCTTCGGCAAGGGCCGCGCCGGCACCACCGCCGATCTCGCGCTGCTGGGCCAGCGCCACGGCATCCGCGCCGAGACGGTCCGCGCGGTGGAGACGGACGGCGCGGTCGCCTCCTCCACCCGCATCCGCCAGCATCTCAAGGCCGGCGAGGTGGAGGAGGCCACGCGACTGCTCACCCGCCCCTTCGCGATCCGGGGCATGGTCCAGCATGGCGACAAGCTCGGCCGCGCCATCGGCTTCCCGACCGCGAACATCGCGCTCGGCGACTATCTGCGCCCGGCTTATGGCGTCTATGCGGTGCGGGGGCGGCTGGAGGACGGCCGCGTTCTGAATGGGGCGGCGAATCTCGGCATCCGGCCGCAGTTCGATCCGCCCAAGGAGCTGCTGGAGCCTTACTTCTTCGACTTTTCGGGCGACCTCTACGAACAGGAGCTGACCGTCGAGCTGGTCCGTTTTCTGCGCCCCGAGGCGAAGTTCGACAGCCTCGACGCCCTCACCGCCCAGATCGAGGCGGATTGCGCGGCGGCCCGAAGCATCCTCACCGCCTAGAATCCTTGCCCCGAGGGCGGCCGTTCTCTAATCCCCGGCGCGATATGGCCGACGCAACCGATACCCCGCAGCAGCGCGACTGGCGCGACACCGTCTTCCTGCCGAAGACCGACTTCCCCATGAAGGCGGGCCTCGCCGCCAAGGAACCGGCGATTCTGGCGAAGTGGGAAAGCGAGGATCTGTACGGCACGCTGCGTAAAGCACGCGCCGGCCGCGAGCGCTTCATCCTCCACGACGGCCCGCCCTACGCCAATGGCGACATCCATATGGGCCACGCCATGAACAAGGTGCTGAAGGACATCATCGTCCGGTCGCAGACCTTGATGGGCAAGGACGCGCCCTACGTTCCCGGCTGGGACTGCCATGGCCTCCCGATCGAATGGAAGGTCGAGGAAGCCTATCGCGCCAAGAAGCAGAACAAGGACGAGGTGCCCGTCGCGCAGTTCCGCGCCGAGTGCCGCGCCTATGCCGATCGCTGGGTCGACACGCAGCGCGAGCAGTTCAAGCGGCTGGGCGTGATGGGCGATTGGGACGATCCCTATCTCACCATGAAGTTCGACGCCGAGGCGGCGATCGTCGGCGAGATCCTCAAGTTCGCGGAGACGGGCCAGGTCTATCGCGGCGCGAAGCCGGTGATGTGGTCCCCGGTCGAGAAGACCGCGCTCGCCGAGGCCGAGGTCGAGTATGAGGACATCACGTCCACGCAGATCGACGTGGCGTTCGAGATCGTCGAGAGCGCGATCCCCGAGCTGGTCGGCGCCCATGCGGTGATCTGGACGACGACGCCGTGGACGATCCCGGTCAATCAGGCGCTCGCTTATGGGCCGGAGGTTGAGTACGTTCTCGCTCAGACCGTAAGCACTGGCGTTGTTGGTTGGGGCGACCAAAGCGAGTCCGCCGAAGCAAATCCGGGCCGTCGATTGTTCGGACGACGTTTCGTAATCGCGGCGCAGCTAGTTGATGCTTTTGAAAAGAGGGTTGCGTCCGATCTGACGCGCGAGCTCTCGCAGCAGTTCCCCGGCTCCGACGTGTCGTTCAGCCTTCTCGAATTGCAGCGTTTCACCGGCGCCGACCTTGAAGGCACTATCGCGCGTCACCCGATGCACGAGAAGGGCGGCTTCTTCGCCAAGCCCCGCCCCTTCCTGCCCGGCGATTTCGTCACCACCGACGCCGGCACCGGCCTCGTCCACATGTCGCCGGACCATGGCGAGGACGACTTCCTGCTCTGCAAGGCGCATGGCATCGACCCGGTGTTCGCGGTGGAAGGCGATGGCCGCTACCGCGCCGACTGGGCGTGGATGGGCGGCAACCCGCTCTCGGTCATCAACCCCAAGCTCAACGCGCCCGAAGGCCCGATCTGCTCGGACCTGCGCGAAGTGGGCGCGCTGCTCGCGTCGGGCAGCTTCCAGCACAGCTATCCGCACTCGTGGCGCTCCAAGGCCAAGGTGATCTTCCGCTGCACGCCGCAGTGGTTCATCGCCATGGACAAGCCCATCGCGGCGGAAATCGATGCGGTGGAGGGGCGCGCGCTTTCGGAGGCGGACGCTGCGCTTGGGGCACATGCTTCGACTGCGCTCAGCACGAACGGGGCGGGTTTGGCCGGCGGCAACGGGGATGAGGGCTCAGCGGGGAACACCGTTCGTCCTGAGCCTGTCGAAGGACGTGCCGCAAACATGACCTCCAACGGCCCCACCCTCCGCGAACTCGCCATGGACGCGATCGAGCAGACCCGCTGGGTGCCCGAGAAATCGCGCAACCGCATCGGCGCGATGGTGTCGGGCCGCCCCGACTGGGTGATCTCGCGCCAGCGCGCCTGGGGCGTGCCGATCGCGCTCTATGTCGACAAGGACGGCAAATATCTGAACGATCCGGCGGTCAACGCCCGCATCGTCGAGGCCTTCAAGGCCGGCGGCGCGGATGCGTGGTTCACCGCCGATCATGACGAGCTGCTCGGCGACCATGCCGGCAAGGGCTGGGAGCCGGTGAACGACATCCTCGACGTGTGGTTCGATTCGGGTTCCACCCACGCCTTCACGATCGAGGCCCGCTATGGCGAGGGCGTCCGCGCCAACCTCTATCTCGAAGGCTCGGACCAGCATCGCGGCTGGTTCCAGTCCTCGCTCTTGGAGAGCTGCGGCACGCGCGGCCGCGCGCCTTACGACGCGGTGCTGACCCACGGCTTCGCGCTCGACGGGCAGGGCCGCAAGATGTCGAAGAGCCTCGGCAACGTCGTCGATCCGCTCAAGATCATCAACGAGAGCGGCGCCGACATCCTGCGCCTGTGGGTCGCCTCGACCGACTATTTCGAGGACGTCCGCATCGGCAAGGAGGTGCTGGCCGGCACGTCCGACGCGTACCGCAAGCTGCGCAACACCTTCCGCTACATGCTGGGCGCGCTCGACGGCTTCACCGACGAGGAGCGCGTCGCGGCGGCCGACATGCCCGAGCTGGAGCGCTATGTGCTCCACTTGCTCGCCAAGCTGGATGCGGAGCTGAAGTCGGCGGCGGACGCCTTCGAGTTCAACCGCTACGCGCGGGCGCTCACGGATTTCGCGAACGCCGATCTCTCGGCCTTCTTCTTCGATATCCGCAAGGACGTGCTCTATTGCGACGCGCCGACCTCGGTCACGCGCCGCGCCTATCGCACGACGCTCGACATCCTGTTCCACGCGCTGGTGCGCTATGCCGCCCCGATCCTCTGCTTCACGGCCGAGGAAGTGTGGGGCAGCCGCTTCCCGGATGCGGCGTCGGTGCATCTCGCCGAATGGCCCGAGGTGGACGGCCTGTGGATGGACGAGGGCCTCGCCGCCAACTGGGAGGATCTCCGCCGCCTGCGCCTCGCCGTCTCGGCCGAGATCGAGCCGAAGCGCAAGGCCAAGGAGATCGGCTCCAGCCTTCAGGCGAAGGTCGCGATCGGCACGCCCGAGCGTCCGGCCGCCACGCCGTCGGAGCTGGCCGAGCTGTTCATCGTCTCCGACGTGCAGCTTGAGACGACTGACACCACCACCGTCGCCGTCACCATCACCGACTGGCACAAATGCGGCCGCTGCTGGCGCCATCTGCCGGAGGTGACCGAGGACGGCGCGCTCTGCGATCGCTGCGATGGGGCGGTGCATGGCTGATCTCGTGCAGGGGCGCTTCCGCCGGCTGGGCTTCGGCCTCGCGATCCTCACCTTCGCGGTCGATCAGATCATCAAGGCGGTGATCGTGCAGGGCATCGACCTGCCGGGCCGCGGCGGGATCGAGCTGCTGCCGATCTTCCGCCTGCTGTGGGTGGAGAATCACGGCATCTCGATGGGCTTCCTGACCGCCGGGAGCGCGATGGATCGCTGGCTGCTGGTCGCGATGACCGGCGCGATCGCCGCCGCCGTGATCTTCTGGCTGTGGCGCGAGCGCAACAAGGAGGATGCCTGCGCGCTCGGCCTCGTGCTGGGCGGAGCGTTCGGCAACATCGCCGATCGGGTGCGGCTCGGCTATGTCGCCGACTTCCTCGATCTGCATTTCGGCGACTGGCATCCTTTCCTGGTGTTCAATGTCGCCGATGCCGCTATTACCATAGGCGTATTGCTGCTGGTGCTGCGGGCGCTGTTCGCGCGCGCGCCCGCCGCGGCTTCGGAGGATCTGCATGCGTAAGACGATCGGTGCGTTGGCGATGCTGGGAGCGCTGGGCGCGCTGTCGGCCTGCGCAAGCTCCAAGGCGACGGGCTTCGGCAATCGCAACGCCCCCAATGAGTTTGCGGTGACGCGCTCGCCGCCGCTCGTCATCCCGCCCGATTTCGCGCTGCGTCCGCCGCGCCCCGGCGCGCCGCGCCCGCAGGAGCAGACCGCCGCGTCCGAAGCGCTCGCCGCGATGTTCGGCGGCAAGGCGGCGGTGAGCCCCGGCCAGCAGAGCCTCGTCGAAGCCGCCGGCGGCGCGCCCGACGCGGGCATCCGCTCAGAAGCCGGCTCGCCCGCAACCAGCGTGGTCGACAAGGGCGCGGACACCAAGAACATCCTGGCGGCGCCGGCCGGCAACGCCCAGAACACGACCGTCTCCACCCCGCAATAAGCGGTGACCCGGACAGCGATTGCGGCATGAGGGGCTGAGCCACCCATGCGCGCGATCCTCGTCCGGCGAATGATGACGGCGCTGCCGACGATGGCCGCCGTCATCCTCCTATCCTTCCTGCTGATGCGCGTCGCGCCGGGCGGGCCGTTCGACGCCGAACGCCCGCTCGACCCGGCGACCCGCGCCGCGCTCGCCCATGCCTATGGGCTCGACCGGCCGCTGATCGAACAGCTCGGGCGCTATCTGCTCGGGCTGGCGCAGGGGGATTTCGGGCCTTCGCTGGTCTATCGCGATTTCTCGGTCGGCGATCTGGTGCGGCAGGGGCTGCCCGTCTCGCTGACCTTGGGAGGACTGGCGCTGGCCGTGGCGCTCCCGCTCGGCATCGCGGCCGGAGCCCTGGCGGCGATGCGGCCCGGTGGATGGGTCGACCGGGTGCTGATGCTCGCGGCCACCATCGCGACGCTGCTGCCGAGCTTCGTCACCGGGCCGCTGCTGGTGCTGGTCTTCGCGCTGCTGCTCGGATGGCTGCCGGTATCCGGCTGGGGCGGCGGCGATCCGCGCCATCTGCTGCTGCCCGTCATCGCGCTGGCGCTGCCGACCGCAGGGGCCATCGCCCGCCTCGCCCGCGCCGGCCTCGCCACCACGCTGGCGCAGGATCATGTCCGCACCGCCCGCGCGCGCGGCCTCTCCGAGGGGCGCATCCTGCTGCGCCATGCGCTCCGCCCGGCGCTGGTGCCGGTGGCAAGCTATGTCGGGCCGGCGGCGGCCGGGCTGCTCACCGGCGCGGTCGTGGTGGAGACGGTGTTCGCGCTGCCGGGGCTCGGCCGCTATTTCGTGCAGGGCGCGCTCAACCGGGACTATCCGCTCGTGCTGGCGGTGGTGATCCTCTACGCCGGCCTGATCCTGCTGTTCAACCTGATCGCCGACCTGCTCTATGGCTGGCTCGATCCGAGGGCGGCGGGATGAGGCCGGGCGTCCTGCCGCTCGCTATCGTCGCGGGGATCGCGCTCGCCGCCATCCTCGGCCCGCTGCTGCTGCCGTGGAGCTATGACGCGATCGACTGGAGCGCGGTGCGGGCGCCGCCGCTCTCCCCCGGTCACCTCCTCGGCACCGACGCGGTGGGCCGCGACCTGCTCGCCCGCACGCTCGCCGGCACGCGGGTGACGCTCGCCGTGGCGGGCGCGGCGGCGGGGGTGGCGCTGGCGATCGGCACGCTCTGGGGGATGATCGCCGGCTGGTGCGGCGGACGCATCGACGAGGCGATGATGCGGATCGTCGATGCGCTCTACGCGCTGCCCTTCATGTTCGTGGTGATCCTGCTGATGGTCGTGTTCGGCCGCTCGATCGTGCTGGTGTTCGCCGGCATCGGCGCCGTCGAGTGGCTGACCATGGCGCGCGTCGTGCGCGGCGAGGTGCTGCACTTGCGCCACCGCCCCTTCATCCTCGCCGCCGAGGCCGCCGGCGCCGGCACGAGCGCGATCATGACGCGCCACCTGCTGCCCAATCTCGCGGGCGTCGCCATCGCCTATCTGCTGCTCACCGTGCCGCAGGTGGTGATGGTGGAGAGCTTCCTCTCCTTCCTGGGGCTAGGCGTGCAGGAGCCGATGACCTCGCTCGGCATCCTCGTCCATGACGGCGCCGAGGACATGGATGTCGCGGCGGCCACGCTGCTGGTGCCGGGCGCGGTGCTGGTGACGTTGCTGGTGGCGCTGACGCGCGCGGGCGAGGCGCTCCGGGATCGGCTGGCGCCATGATCTACGCGGTCGACGGGCTGATGGCGACGATCGGCGGGCAGCATATCCTGTCGGGCGTGTCCTTCTCGCTGGACGCCGGGGAATGCGTGGCGCTGGTCGGCGCCTCGGGATCGGGCAAGACGACCACCGCCTTCGCGCCCTTCGGCCTGCTCCCCGCGATGGCGGGCGGATCGGCGCGGCTGGAGGGCGAGGAACTGATCGGCCGCTCCGGGACAACGCTGCGCAGGCTCCGCGCCCGTGCCGGCTTCGTCTTCCAGCAGCCGGCCACCGCGCTCGCCCCGCACCTCACCATCGGCGCCCAGCTCGCCGAAGCGTGGCGGCAGACGGGCGCCCCGCGCCCCACCCATGAGGAGCTGGTCGCCCTGCTCGCGGAAGTCGGGCTCGACGAGCCCGAGCGCCTGCTCGCCGCCTATCCGCATCGCCTGTCGGGCGGGCAGCGCCAGCGCGCGATGATCGCCTGCGCCATCGCCCACCGCCCCGCGCTGCTGGTGGCGGACGAACCGACCTCGGCGCTCGACGCCCCCTTGCGCGCCGGGATCATGCGGCTGTTCGACCGGCTGCGACAGACGCGCGGCCTCGCGCTGCTGCTGGTCAGCCACGATCTGCCGGCGGTCGCCGGCCATGCCACGCGCGCGCTGCTGCTCGACAATGGCCATGTCGTCGAGGCGGGAGACGCGCGCACGGTGCTCACCTATCCCGTTTCGCGGGAAGGACGCGCGCTCGTCACGGCGATGCCCCGGCTGGACGAGCCGCTCCCCCCGCGTCCGCCGACCGGCGCGCCGCTGCTGGAGGCGCGCGGGGTGAGCGTCGATTATGCGTTGCCCGGCTGGCGGCGGCGCAGGCTGGAGGCGGTGAAGGACGTCGACCTGCGCATCGCGGAAGGCGAGGCGGTGGCGCTGGTCGGCCATTCGGGCTCGGGCAAGTCGACGCTGGCCCGCGCGATCGGGCGGCTGGGGCCGCAGAGCGGCGGCAGCGTCCATTGGCGCGGCGCCGCGCTCCCGCCGCGTGCCCGGATGCGGACCGGGCATCGCCGCCTCATCCAGCCCGTCTTCCAGGATCCGGCGGCCAGTCTAGATCCGCGCTGGACGGTGGCGGAGATCGTCGCCGAACCGCTGCTGCGCCTCCGCCCCGAACTCGATGCCCGGCAACGCGCCGAAAAGGTTTGGACATTGCTCGACGAGGTGGGGCTCGCATCCGATTTTCTCGACCGCCGCCCGGCGACGCTCTCCGGCGGGCAGGCGCAGCGCGTCGCCATCGCCCGCGCGCTGGCGCCCGAACCCGAGCTGCTGCTGCTCGACGAGGCCACCTCCGCGCTCGATGTGCTGATTGCCGGGCGCATTCTCGATCTGCTCCTGCGGCTCCAGCGCACGCGCCGGCTGGCGATGCTGTTCGTCACCCATGATGCGGCGGCCGCGCGCAAATTATGCCACCGCACCATCGCGATGGAAGCGGGACGCATCGTCGAACGCTGAGTTTCGGTTACAAAATTGTTGCCGCAATGCAACATCGATGAGCTTCCGCCTCCCCCATCCCCGATATCTATTGTGCGGTGCGCCAATCCTGCGCACATTCCTCCCAGCAATCGCGGAGCCCCGTCGGCGAACAGACGGGCACCGGTTGCTCGCGGGTGGAAGAGATCATCGATATCGAAAGGCCATCCGATGCGCACAGCCTTGCTCGTGTCTGCCGTTCTGGCAGGTTCCGCTTTCGTCGCCACTCCCGCGCTGGCGGATGATCCCACGGCACCGCCGTCGGCCTTCACCATCACCGGCTCGGCGGGCGTGTGGTCGCAATATCGCTTCCGCGGCATCTCGCAGTCGAACAACCGCCCGGTATTCCAGGGCTCGGTGACCGTCGCGCACGCCTCCGGCTTCTATCTCTCGACCTGGGGGTCCAGCGCCAGCGCCGGCAACAGCACGGTCAACATCGGCGGCTCCGAGATCGACGTCTATGGCGGCTATACCCACGCGCTGGGCAGCACCGGCGTCACCTTCGACGGCGGCCTCTACGGCTACCTCTATCCGGGCGCGCCGGCCGGCAATTATTATGAAGTCTATGGCTCGCTCGCCAAGACCTACGGCCCCGCCACCGGCAAGATCGGCGTGAACATCGCCCCGGACCAGAAGGCGTTCGATTATTATTCGGGCGCCAACTACAACGTCTATGTCTATGGCGAGCTGGGCTTCTCGGTGCCGGGGACGGCGTTCAGCATCCACAGCCACCTCGGCCACACCGGCGGCGGCTTCGACTACACCAAGGACTACATCGATTATAATGTGGGCGTGAGCTACAAGTGGAAGTCGCTCACCTTCGACGTCTCGGGCGTCGGCACCAACGTGTCGCACAAGAACGCGCGCAACAACCCGTTGGTGGACCAGACCGGCACGCCCAGCGCCTTCCAGACCTATCGCGCGGCGAAGGCCGTGGTGGTCGGCTCGATCAGCGCCAGCTTCTGATCGGCCGGTTTCCGATCGGATTCCCTCGGGGTGCGGGGCTCGCGCCCGCACCCCGAAGCGGAAGCCTCAGCGCGCGGCGCGAAAACGGGCGAGGCCCGCGTCCAGATCGGCGATCAGGTCGTCGGGATGCTCCAGCCCGATATGGAGGCGCACCAGCGGGCCTTCCGCCTGCCACGTCGTCGCACTGCGCAGCGTCGCGGGCTCGACCGGCAGCGCGAGGCTCTCGAAGCCGCCCCAGCTATAGCCGATGCCGAAATGCCTCAGGCCGTCGATCAGCGCGGCGCGGGCGGCCGCATCGCCGCCATCCAGCACGAAGCTGAACAGCCCCGACGAACCCTTGAAGTCGCGCTTCCAGGCGGCGTGGCCGGGGCAATCCTCGAACGCGGGATGGAGCACGCGCGCCACCTCGGGCCGCCCCTTCAGCCAGCGCGCGACGGCGAGCGCGCCCGCCTCGTGCTGCCTGAGCCGCACAGCCAGCGTGCGAAGGCCGCGGCTGGCGAGATAGGCGTCGTCGGGCGAGACATGCTGGCCGAAGAGCTGCGTCATCTTGCGCAGCTTGGGATAATGCTCGGCCGTCGCCGTCACCGAGCCCATCATCGCGTCGGAATGGCCGATGACATATTTGGTGCAGGCGAGGATCGAGAGGTCCACCCCCATCGCCATCGCCGGCAGGAAGAGCGGCGTCGCCCAGGTGTTGTCGAGCAGCGTGACCAGCCCGCGCGCCTTCGCCGCCGCGACGATGGCGGGCACGTCCTGCACCTCGAAGGTGAGGCTGCCGGGGCTTTCGAGGAAGATCGCCGCCGTGTTGAGCTGGATCAGGGCGTCGATCCCGTCGCCCACCAGCGGATCGTAGAAGCGCGTCGTGATCCCCATCGGCGCCAGCACGTTGCGGCAGAAGGCGCGGGTCGGCTCATAGACGCTGTCGACCATCAGCAGGTCGTCGCCCGCCTTCAGCACCGCGAGCAGCGCGGTCGCGATCGCGGCGACGCCGGAGGGATAGAGCATCGTGCCCTCGGCACCCAGCTCCAGCTCGGTCAGCGCTTCGGAAAGCGCCCACTGGGTCGGCGTCCCGCGCCGGCCGTAATGATATTCGCCGTCGGCGTTGCGGCCCGCGCCGGATTTCAGCGCGGCGCAATCCTCGAACAGGATGGTGGAGGCGCGATAGACCGGCGGGTTGACGATCGGCCCGGTCCATTCGCTGCGCCGCCCGCCGGTGACGAGGCGGGTCTCCTCGCGGTCCTCGTGGCTCACGCGCCCACCCCCGTCGCCTTGGGGGTGGAAGGGTCGGCGCCCCACTCGCTCCACGATCCGTCATAGAGCGCGGTGTCGTCGCGGCCGAGCATATGCGCGGCGAAGAGCAGGCCCGCCGCCGTGATCCCCGATCCGCAGGTGAAGACCAGCGGCCGTGCCGGATCGACCCCGGAGGCCTCGAACAGCTCGGCCAGCGCATGGCCCTTCTTCCAGCGGCCGTCCGCCTCGAACAGGCGGCTATAGGGCAGGTTGATCGAGCCGGGGATATGGCCCGGCGCCACGCCCGGACGCGGATCGGCCTCAGCGCCCGAGAAGCGCGGAGCGCCCCGCGCGTCGATCAGTTGCTCGGCCGGCGCATCGACCAGACGGCGGACATCGGCGAGCGCGCGGATCAGCCCGTCGTCACGATGGGCGAAGCCGGTGCGCTGGGCCGTGATGGCGGCGCCATGCCCGTCTCCCTTCTCCAGCGGCAGGCCCGCCTTGCGCCACGCCTCCGCGCCGCCGTCGAGGATGGCGAGGCGGTGCGCGCCGAACAGGCGGAACAGCCACCAGGCCCGCGCCGATGTGCGGTGGGGGCTGTCATCGTAGAAGATGATCCGGTCGTCGCGCCGCACGCCCAGCGCGGCCATCCGCTCACGGAAGCCGTCGAGGCCGGGCGCCATGGTCGGGCGCGGATCGGCCCGGTCGGCCAGCGTCTCCAGATCGAGGAAGCGCGCGCCGGGAATATGCCCCGCGCGATATTCGGCCGCCGCGTCGCGCTCCGGCTCGAACGGCAGATAGGTGGCGTCCAGCACCACCACGCCGGAATCTTCCAGCCGCCGCGAAAGCCATTCGACCGTAACGAGATCATCCATGCGGGCACTCCTTGGACGCCCCGCATAGGCCCCGGATTCGACCTCGCCAAGCATTGCTAACGGGGGGAGGCGATCTTAGGTGGGCGGCATGAGCCCCATCCATCTTGGCCAGACGAGCCCGCTGCCGCAGCGTCCCGAGGACGCCGTTCTCGATTATGTGCCCAATCCGAGGACCGGCCGGCCCTATCTGGTGCGCTTCACCGCGCCCGAATTCACCTCGCTCTGCCCGGTCACCGGACAGCCCGACTTCGCGCATCTGGTGATCGACTATGCGCCGGCGGAGACGATCGTCGAATCGAAGTCGCTCAAGCTGTTCCTCGGCAGCTTCCGCAACCACGCCGCCTTCCACGAGGATTGCACCGTCGGCATCGGCGAGCGGCTGTTCGCCGAGATGAAGCCGATCTGGCTGCGCATCGGCGGATATTGGTATCCGCGCGGCGGTATTCCGATCGACGTGTTCTGGCAGTCCGGCCCGGTGCCGGAAGGCCTGTGGCTGCCCGATCAGGGCGTGCCGACCTATCGCGGGCGGGGCTGATCCCCGCCCGCCCGAGGCGCATCAGAGCAGCTTGATCTCGCGCAGGCGCTGCATGAGATAATCATGCGCGGTGATCGGCTGCGGATAGAGATCCGGGTGTTCCGCATCGACGCAGCTCGGCAGCGTCTCGATCAGATAGTCCGGCCGGAAGTGCAGGAAGAAGGGCATCGAGTAGCGCGCATGGCCGCGCCGCGCCGAGGCCGGGTTGGCGACGCGGTGCGTCGTCGAGCGCAGCCGGTTGTTGGTCAGCCGCTGGAGCATGTCGCCGACATTCACGGCCAGCTCGCCTTCCCTGGGCGTCACCGACAGCCACTGGCCGTCGCGGTCGAGGATCTCGAGGCCCGCTTCCTCGGCGCCGAGGAGGAGCGTGATGGTGTTGATATCCTCATGCGCGCCCGCGCGGATCGAGGGGCCGTCGCCCGTCACCGGCGGATAATGGAGCAGGCGGAGCACCGAATTGCCGTCCTCCACGGTATCCTCGAAGAAATCCGGGGCGAGGCCGAGATAGCGCGCGATCGCCTCGAGCAGGCGGGCGCCGGTCGCCTCGAAGGCCGCATAGAGTTCGAGCATGACGGAGCGGAACTCGGTCAGCTCCTTCGGCCAGATGTTGGCGGCCATCACGTCGGTGTAGCGATGCCCCTTGGGCAGCTCGCGGCCGACGTGCCAGAATTCCTTGAGGTCGATCGCGGTCGCACCCTTGGCGGTCTCGATCCCGAACGGGGTGTAGCCGCGCGCGCCGCCGGTGCCGGGCGCATGATAAGCGCGCTTCACATCCTCGGGCAGCGCGAACAGCGCCCTGGCGGCCGCCTCGGCGCGGGCGATCAGATCGCTCGGGATGCCATGGTCGGCGATGACGGCGAAGCCGTAACGCTCGAAGGAGGAGCCGAGCGCCTCGGCGAAGGCGTCACGATCGCGGGCGAAATCGCCGAGCGAGACGGAGGCGACGGCGGCCGGCGGCACGGCGGGAGTAGCGGCCCGATCGGCGGGCGCGGATTCGATGGTGCTGGTCATGGGCGGCAAAATAGGCGCGCGAGCGCGCGAGGGGAAGCCGCGCGTATCGATCAGCGCGTCGCGGCGCGGCGCGAACCGGAGAACGCATCGGCGAGGCGCAGCCCCGGCGCCGGCGCGATCACCGCGCGGCACCGCCCGCCGCCCTTCGCCTCGTAGAGCGCGCCATCCGCCGCCGACATCAGCGTGCCGACATCATGGCCATGATCGGGCAGCCGGGCGATGCCGATGCTCGCGCCGATCGTGCAGGAGACATTCTCGTCGAGATCGTAAGGATGGCCCGCGATCGCCGCGATCACCCGCTCGGCGCGGCCCAGCGTGCCGCCGCGATCCGCCTCGGGCACCAGCAGCACGAACTCGTCCCCGCCGATGCGCGCGGCAAGCCCGCCCTCGGGCGCCAGCGCCATCAGCCGCGCCGCCACCATGCGCAGCAGCGCATCGCCCGCGACATGGCCATGCTGGTCGTTGACGAGCTTGAAGCCATCGAGATCGACATAGAAGAAGGCCAGCGGCCCGCGCCGGTCCTCGCGATGCTGCCAGGCGGTGATGGCGCGCTCCAGCCCGGTGCGGTTGGCGAGACCGGTGAGCTGGTCGTGCGAGGCACGGCGGTCATTCTCGCGCTCGGCCGCGAGCGTGCGGACCAGCATGGCGTTGAGCTTGTAGGCCGCGCTCCACATCGCGACGAGATAGACCGGCACCTGAAGCACGAGCAGCTTCACCAGCGGCACGCCGCACAGCGCGGCGCCCGGCACCAGCGGGCCGAAGCTCAGGAGGATCATCGCCGCCGACAGACGCGGCGCGTAGAAATTGCGGAAGGCGATGCCGCCCGCCATCGCGGCGGACGAGATGCCGGTGAGCGCGGCGATCGTCCAGTCGCCGCTCATCATCCCCATGAAGCCGCCGAAGCCGACGCCGCAGGCCCACAGCATCGCCAGCATCAGATAGAGATCGGTGGAGGTCTCTCGGCCGGCCTGCGCGTTGCGGCGGCAGCGCGCCAGCACCGCCAGCCGGATTGCGCCCAGCGCCAGCTCGAACACCGCCCAGCCGATGAAGGCCGGCCCCGGCCGATGGATGGCGCAGACCAGCGACACCGCGATCGTGTTGAGAACGCCGCCGAGGAAGATGGTGAGCGTGCCGAACAGGCCGGCCAGCATCAGCGGCCGCACATCCGCGGCCACGTCCCGGCCGGGATCGGCGATCCACCGGCCGAACCGGGTCACGGGCGCACTATAGGTGGCCGGTTCGGTCAACACCCCTTGCCTTGCCTCCTCGCTCCTTACCGCCGCACACCTAGCGGGGCGCGGTTAACGAGGGGCAAACAAAACGGCGGATTCCGCCCCTCAAAGATTACGCATCAACCCGCCGAGCACGCCACGGACCAGTTGCCCGGCCAGCCCCCCGCCCGACGAGGAACGCCGCCCGGTGCCGAAGATCTGGCGCCCCACCTCGTTGGCGACCTGCCGCCCGATCGAGGACGAGGCCGAGCGCGCCGCCGACTGGAGCATCTTGTCGAACATCGAAGGCTGGGCTGACGCCGTCCGGCCCTGCGCCGCCGGGGCGTCCACCGGCGCCTGGGCGGCCGCCGCCTGCGCCTTGGCGGCGAGCTTCTCGGCCGCCGATTCGCGGTTGAGCGGCGTGTCGTACTTGGCGCCGAGCGGGGAGAGCTGGCGCAGCGTCGCGCGTTCGGCCGGCGTGATCGGGCCGACGCGGCTCCTCGGCGGCTTGACGAGCGTGCGCTCCACCGGCGCGGGCGATCCATCGGGCAGAAGCAGCGAGACCAGCGCCTCGCCCACCTTCAGCTCGGTGATCGCTGTCGCGACATCGACGCCGGGATTGGCGCGGAAGGTCTCGGCCGCCGCCTTCACCGCCTTCTGATCCCTGGGCGTGAAGGCACGCAGCGCGTGCTGCACCCGGTTGCCGAGCTGGCCCGCCACCGTGTCGGGCACGTCGATCGGATTCTGCGTGATGAAATAGACGCCGACGCCCTTGGAACGGATCAGCCGCACCACCTGCTCCACCTTGGTGAGCAGCGAGGGGGGCGCATTGTCGAACAGCAGATGCGCCTCGTCGAAGAAGAAGACGAGCTTGGGCTGATCCGGGTCGCCCACCTCGGGCAGCGCCTCGAACAGCTCGGAGAGCATCCAGAGCAGGAAGGTGGAATAGAGCTTGGGGCTCGCCATCAGCTTGTCGGCGGCGAGGATCGAGATCTGGCCCCGGCCCTTGTCGTCGGTCAGCATGAAGTCGTGGATGTCGAGCGCGGGCTCGCCGAAGAAATGCTCGCCGCCCTGCGAACGGAGCTGGAGCAGCGCGCGCTGGATCGCGCCGACGCTCGCCTTCGAGACATTGCCGTAGGTCGTCGCCAGCTCGTCCGCCCGGTTGGCGATCTCGCCCAGCATCGCGCCGAGATCGTCGAGATCGAGCAGCAGCAGCCCCTCCTTGTCGGCGAGCGTGAAGGCGACGGTCAGCACGCCTTCCTGCACCTCGTTGAGATCGAGGAGCTGGGAGAGGAGCAGCGGCCCCATCTCGGAAACTGTGGTGCGGATCGGGTGGCCCTGCTCGCCGAGCAGATCCCAGAAGATCGCGGGATTGTCCGAATAGCTCCAGTCGCCCTCGCCGATCTCCCTGGCGCGGGCGGCGAAGGCGTCATGCGTCTTGGCGGTGGGCGATCCCGCCATGGCGATGCCGGAAAGGTCGCCCTTCACGTCGGCGAGAAACACCGGCACGCCGGCGCGGGAGAAATCCTCCGCGATGCCCTGCAACGTCACCGTCTTGCCCGTGCCGGTCGCGCCCGCGATCAGCCCGTGGCGATTGGCGCGTTTCATCACCAGCGTCTGCCGCTGGCCGTCCGCGCTCGCGCCGATGAAGATGCCGTCTTGTTGACCGACATTCATTTGGATTTCACCTTCAGCTTTCAGCCTTTTCGCCCGCGCCGGCAGGCCTCTCCCGTCCAATGGCTCAGGGATGCCGGATCGTTATCGACACATATGCATGACCTGATTCATGCACCGGGCAAAATCGAAAAGAGGCTGAACCATCGAAGTTCAGCCTCTTTTTATTCTGAGCTTAGTGCTGGTTCGCCTGGTCCAGCTTCACCCCCAGGTAGAGCGGCGGCTGCTGGCCCCGTTGCACCTGAAGCAATGCCGTGTTCCGGCCGGATTTCTTGGCCTCGGCCAAAATCTGCGCGACCGCCGCGACGGTCGTCACCGGCTGCTGGTTGATCGAGAGGATGACGTCGCCCCGCTTGAGGCCGTTCGCGGCCGCGTCGCTCGACGAATCGACCGAAGCGATCACCACGCCACGCGTTGAGGCGGGCACGCCGAGCTGCTCCGCGATACGCGGCGTCAGCGCTTGAAGATTGAGGCCCAGCGCCGAACGCGTCGCCTTGCTCTGCGCGGCGGCGGTGTCGTTGTCATCGCCGTCGTCGCTGCCATTGTCGCCGCCGAGCGTGCCGGCGAGCTGGTCCTCGGGCGGACGCTCGCCCACCACCACCGTCACCGTGATATGCTGGCCCCGGCGGATCAGTTCGATCGGCGCGCGCGCGCTGATCGGCAGGTTGGCGACGAGGAAGGACAGCGAATCGTCCGGCGTCACATCCTTGCCGTTGACCTTCACGATCACGTCGCCCTGCTGGATGCCGGCACGCGCGGCCGCATAGCCGGGCTCGACCCTGCGGATGATTTCGCCGTGATTCTTGGGCAGGCCAAGCGCGGACGCCATGGCGTCGTCCACCGGCTGGATCAGAACGCCGAGATAGCCGCGCTTCACGCGACCGCCCTTCATCAACACCTCGACCACCGGCTTGGCCTGCTCCGCCGGGATCGCGAAGCCGATGCCGACATTGCCGCCCGAGGGCGAATAGATGGCGGTGTTGATGCCCACCACATTGCCCGCCATGTCGAACATCGGGCCGCCCGAGTTGCCCGAATTGATCGCCGCGTCCGTCTGGATATAGCGATCATAGGGGCCGCCGCCGATCGAGCGGTGGATCGCCGAGACGATGCCCGCCGTCACCGTGCCGCCGAGCGCGAAGGGCTCGCCGATCGCGATCACCCAGTCGCCGACGCGGGTGCGCGTCGAATCGCCGAACTGCACGAAGGGCAGCGGCTTGGGCGCCTGGATCTTCAGCACGGCGAGATCGGCCGCCTGATCGCGGCCGATGATCTTCGCCTTGTATTCCGTATGATCCTGAAGCGTGACCGTGATGGATTCGAGCGTCGCGCCCTTGGATTCGTTCGGGTCGCCGCCGGTGATGACGTGGTTGTTGGTGACGATATAGCCGTCCGCCGAGATGATGAAGCCCGAGCCGAGCGACGTCGCCTCGCGCGTCTGCGGCGTCGTGTTGCCGCTGTTGCTGTTGTCGTCATTGTCGCCGCCGCCGAACTGGCGGAACAGGTCGTCGAAGGGGGTGCCGGCGAACGGGTTCTGCTGACGCGGCACCTTCACGCGCTGGGTGGTGGAGATGTTCACCACCGCCGGCGAGAGACGCTCGGCGAGATCGGCGAAGCTCGCCGGTCCGCCCATCGGGCCGTGCGAGGCCGAACCGGCATTCTGGGCGACCTGCGCGCCCACCGGCTGCTGCATGGTAAGCGTGGCGGCAGCACCGCCCGCGAGCAGCGCGGCAGTGATGGCATAGGCATAACGCACGATCGATGGCCTCCCCAGAGGATGGTCGGAAAGTCAGCCCGTCACCGACGGGAGCCGCGAGGCTGCGGCCCCCTTCGTGAACAAGATTTGAACGGGCGATGGCGGCACTATTTCCCTTTGGCTCCGAATTGCCGGAAATATTCGCTGTTGGGCGAGATCACCATCTGCGTGGAGCCCTCGGTCGGCCGGTCGACCCCGAAGGTGGCGCGATAGGACTGCATCGCCCGATAGAAATCGTAGAAGGCCGGGTCTTGATTGAACGCGTCGGCATAGATGCGCGACGCATCGGCATCGGCCTGCGCGCGGATGATGGTGGCCTGCTTGAGGCCCTCGGCGCGGATCGTCATCGCCTGCTGCTGGCGCGCGCTCTTCATGCGCTCATAGGCGCTTTCGAGCGGGGTGCCGTCGGGCAGCTCGGCGCGCTTGATGCGGACATCGACGATCTCGGCGCCATATTGGCGGGCGACGCGATCGAGCGCGGTCTTGATGTTGGCCATCGCCACGTCGCGCTCGGGCGTCAGCAGCGCGGCGAAGGGCCGGCGGCCGAGCTCGTTGCGCAGCGCGGAGCCGAGGATCGGCTTCAAGGCCTCGGTGACGCGCCGCTCGTCGCCGCGCGCCGTCAGATACATCTGGAGCGGGTTGACGATGCGATAGCGCGCGAAGGCGTCGACCTGGAGGCGGAGCTGGTCGGTGGAGAGCACCGGCTGGCTCGCCATGTCGAGATTCTGCACGCGCTTGTCGATGAGGAACACCTCCTCGATCCCCGGGATGCGCGCGACGAGGCCGGCGCCGGTGCCGCCGAAATGCTCGCCGGGCGCATAGGCGTTGACCACCCGGTCCGGCTTGCCGAGGCGGACGATCAGCGCCTGCTCGGTCTCGGGCACGACGGTGAACACCGCGGCGCAGGCGAGCACCACGACGATCAGGCCGATCGCCCAGCCGATCGGGCTGCGCAGGATGCGGTTCGCCACCGTCACTGGCCGCCCCCCTGCTGCGCCTGCTGCTGGTTGGCCGCACGATGCGGCGGGAAGCCGGGCAGCGGCAGATAGGTGTTGGCGCCGGGCGTATCCACGATCACCTTGTCGGTCTTGCCCAGCACGGCCTCCATCGTCTCGTAATACATGCGCTTCTTGGTCACTTCGGGGGCCATCTTGTAGGCGTCGTAGACCTTGTCGAAGGCCTGTGCCTGCGCCTGCGCGCCGGCCATCACCTGCTCGGCGTCGCGGCGCGCGTTGTTGATCGCGGCCTGCGCGTCCTGCTGGGCGGCGGAGACGTCCTTGAAGGCGTCGTTGACGGCCTGCGGCGGATCAGCCTGGCGGATCGCCACGCCCTGCACCACCACGCCCGAGCGATAGCGGTCGAGCAGCGCCTGCATCCGCGTCGCCACGCGCGCCTCGATCTCCGAGCGCATCGGGCCGATCGCCTGGTCGAGCGTCACGCGCGACATCTCCTCGCGCATCGCGCTCTCGGCGACCTCGCGGATCGTGTCCTCGGGCTCGGCCAGCTCAAAGAGGTAGAGTTCGGGATCGCGGATCGACCAGCGCACCGAATAGGCAAGATCGAGGATGTTCTGGTCGCCGGTCAGCACGAGGTTCTGGCCGCCGGAGGCCGGCACGTCGAAATTCTGGATCTGGTCGACATTGACGCGGGTGACGACGTCGATCGGCGCGGGCAGGGTCATGCCGATGCCGGGTTTCAAGGTGCCCGCATAGGCGCCGAAACGGGTGATGACGCCGCGTTCCTGCGGATCGATGCGGTGCATCGAGGTGGTGCCGAGCCACAGCAGCACGAACACCGCCAGCGCATAGCCCCAGAGCGACCGCCCGCCGCCCGAGGGCAGCCCGCCCCCGAACCGGCCGCGCAGCCGGCTGACCAGATCCTCCAGCGAGGGTTGCGACGCGCCGCGCGGGGCGCGGGGCTTTCTGGGCGGCTGGGTCCACGGATTGCGCGGACCATCGCCCCCGCCCGGCCCGGAACCTTTGCCACCGCCAGAGCCATCGCCCTCGCCGCGCCCGCCCCAGGGGCCATTCTCGCTCAGCACCGCCTGGGGGGTATCGCGGTCGACCCGCCCGATTTCGTCGATCATGGGGGTCATTATAGGGGGCGAAACGCGGAAAAATAGTGCCATCGGGGAGGACGGGGCCTATGCGCTCGGCCATCATGACCGACACCCCCTCCCTCGCCGCCGCCCTCGCCGCCCAGCTTCCCCATGCCGAAGGCCGTATCGCCCCGCCGCGCCTCGCCGCGGACGGCACCGTCAGCGTCATCCTCGACGTCACCGGACTCGACGAGATGGGCCGCGGCATCCTGGAGAATGACGTGCGCCGCGTGCTCGGCGGGATCGAGGGCGTGCGCGAGGTCCGCGTCGTGCAGACCGCCGAGAAGCATGAGCGCCGCCTGATCGCGGTCGGCTCGGGCAAGGGCGGCGTCGGCAAGTCGACGCTGTCGGCCAACCTCGCGATCGCGCTCAAGCGGCTCGGGCTGAAGGCCGGCCTCGTCGACGCCGACATCTACGGCCCCTCGCAGCCGCGCCTGATGGCGGCCGAGGGCGAGCGGCCCACCGCCGAATCGAAGCAGCTCAATCCGATCGAGACGAAGTGGGGCGTGCCGATGCTGTCGATGGGGCAGCTCGTCGGGCCGGACAAGGCGCTGGCGTGGCGCGGGCCGATGGCCTCGGGCGCGCTCGGCCAGCTTGTCGACGCGCGCTGGGGCGAGACGGACACGCTGGTCGTCGACCTGCCGCCCGGCACCGGCGACGTCCAGCTCTCGATGATCCAGAAGCACCGCCCGACCGGCGCCGTGATCGTCTCGACCCCGCAGGATCTCGCCCTAATCGACGCCACCCGCGCGATCGACCTGTTCAACACCGCCGGCATCCCCATTCTCGGCCTCGTCGAGAATATGGCGGGCTATGCCTGCCCGCATTGCGGCGAAGTCTCCGATCCCTTCGGGCGGGGCGGTGCGGAGGCGGCGGCCGAGCGGCTCGGCATCCCCTTCCTCGGCCGCGTGCCGCTCGACATCGCGATCCGCCTCGCCTCCGACGCGGGCGAGCCCCCGGCGGCGGGCGACGGCGACACGGCCGCCCCCTTCCTGCGCATCGCGGAGCAATTGGTCGAGGCATTGAACAAAAGGCAGCGCTGACTCATTTCGGTGAGTGAACAGCCCGCCCCGGAGGGACGATCATGCCGCTCACCGAAGACGACGACATCGCCGAACTGCTCCAGTCGACGCGCACCATCGCGCTGGTGGGCGCGTCCGACCGGCCGAGCCGGCCGAGCAACGGCGTGATGCGCACACTCCAGATGCACGGCTACCGGGTGTTCCCGGTCAATCCGCAGATCACCGGCGAGCATCTCCATGGCGAGTTCGTCTGGCGCGAGCTGGCGCAGATCGGCGAGCCGATCGACCTCGTCGACATCTTCCGCAATTCGGAGAAGGCCGGCGAGGCGGTGGACGAGGCGATCGCCGTCGGGGCCAAGGCGGTGTGGATGCAGCTCGGCGTGATCGACAAGGCCGCCGCCGCCCGCGCCGAGGCAGCCGGGCTCAAGGTGGTGATGGACCGCTGCCCGGCGATCGAGATCCCCCGCCTCGGCCTCTCCCGCATCGAGCCGCCCGCCACCTGACGGACGCGGCAAGCCGGGCTTCGTCACGATGGAGGCGAACGGCGCTTGGTCTCGGCCGGTTTGACTGTTAGCCGTAATGTCATGCCTGTTCCGCCCCCTACCGCCGCCGCCACCGCCGCCCGAGTGATCCTGACGCGGCTGCACGACGTGATGGCCGGACGGACCAACGCGCAGGCCAAGCTCAACAATGTCGTCCAGATCATCGGCGAGGCGCTGACCAGCGAGGTCTGCTCGGTCTATCTGCTGCGCGACGGCGTGCTGGAGCTGTTCGCGACGCGCGGCCTGTCGCAGGAGGCGGTCCACGTCACCAAGCTGGCGCTGGGCGAAGGCCTCGTCGGCACGATCGCCAAGAATGTCGAGACGCTCAACCTCGACGAGGCGGCCGCCCACCCCGAATTCGCCTACAAGCCCGAGACGGGCGAGGACATCTACCACAGCTTCGCCGGCGTCCCGATCGTGCGGCGCGAGCGGGCGGTGGGCGTGCTCTGCGTCCAGCACGAGGCGCCGCGCCGCTATGACGATGTCGAGATCGAGGCGCTCCAGACGGTCGCCATGGTGCTGGCCGAGCTGATCGCGGCGGCCGGCCTCGTCGACGAGAGCGTGGGCGGCGGCGTCACCGCGCGAGACATGGGGCCGGCGCAGCTTTCGGGCCTCAAGCTGGTCGACGGCATGGCGCGCGGCCACGCCGTGTTCCACCAGCCGCATGTGGTGATCGAGCACACCGTCGCCGAGGATGTCGAGATCGAGCGGCAGCGCGTCTATTCCGCCTTCCGCCAGATGCGCGAGCAGATCGACCGGATGACCAGCCAGGCCGAGTTCGGCACGGCCGGCGAGCATCAGGACGTGCTCGCGACCTACAAGATGTTCGCCTATGACGAAGGCTGGAGCCGGCGCATCAACGATGCGATCAGCTCGGGCCTCACCGCCGAGGCGGCGATCGAGCGCGTGCAGCAGCGCACCCGGATGCGGATGCGCGAGATCGACGATCCGCTGCTGCGCGACCGGATGCACGATCTGGAGGATCTCTCCAATCGCCTGCTGCGCATCGTGGCGGGGCAGCTCGGCACCGCCGCCCAGCTCGGCCTCCGGCAGGATTCGATCCTGATCGCGCGCAATCTCGGGCCGGCGGAACTGCTCGAATATGATCGCCGGCGCCTGAAGGGCGTGGTGCTGGAGGAGGGCTCGCTCACCGCCCACGTCACCATCGTGGCGCGCGCGATGGGCATTCCCGTGCTCGGCCGCGTCCGCGACGTGCGGCATCTGGTGGCCGAGGGCGACCTGCTGCTCCTCGACGCGACCCAGCCGCTGCTCGTCGCCCGTCCCTCCTCGCCGATGGAGGAGGTGTTCGAGGCCAAGCTCTCCGTCACCCAGCGCCGCCGCGCCGAATTCGCCGCGATGCGCGATCTGCCGGCGCTGACCCAGGACGGGGTGCGCGTCGAGCTGATGGTCAATGCCGGCCTGCGCGACGACGCGGCCGCCCTGGATGTGACCGGCGCGGACGGCATCGGCCTGTTCCGCACCGAGTTCCAGTTCCTCGTCTCCGCGACGCTGCCGCAGCGCGAGCGCCAGCAGCGGCTCTACAGGGATGTGATGGATTCCGCCGGCGATCGCCCGGTGATCTTCCGCACCGTCGACATCGGCGGCGACAAGGCGCTCCCCTACATGAAGGTGGACGGCGCCGAGGGCGAGGAGAACCCGGCGATGGGCTGGCGCGCGCTGCGCCTCGCGCTCGAGCGCGACGCGCTGATGAAGGCGCAGGCCCGCGCGCTGCTGGAAGCCGCCGCCGGGCGCACGCTGCATGTGATGTTCCCGATGGTCTCCGAGCCATGGGAATATGAGGAGGCGCGCGACCTGTTCGAGCGGCAGCGCGAATGGCTCGCCGGGCGCGGGCGGATGGGGCCGACGGCGGTCCGCTACGGCGCGATGCTGGAAGTGCCGGCGCTGGCCGAGATGCTCGACCAGTTGCTGCCCCGGCTCGATTTCCTGTCGATCGGCACCAACGACCTCACCCAGTTCCTGTTCGCCGCCGATCGCGGCAATCCCAAGCTGGCCGAGCGGTACGACTGGCTGTCCCCCGCCATCCTGCGCTTCCTCAGCCGGGTGACGCGGGCCTGCCGCGACGCGGGCGTGCCCGTCGGCGTGTGCGGCGAGATGGGCGGGCGGCCGCTGGAGGCGATGGCGATCCTCGGCCTCGGCATCAATCGGCTGTCGATCACGCCGGCCGCCGTCGGCCCGGTGAAGGCGATGATCCGCTCGCTCGATCTCGTCGCCCTGCGCGAGGCGATGCCGGCCTGGCTGGCCGAGGCGCCGCGCGATCTGCGCGCCCGGATGGAGAGCTGGGCCGACGAACGCCGCGTCGCCATTCTCTGACGATCCGCCCGTTTTCGGGGAACGGAACGACCGGGCGGATCGTATCCACAAAAATGCTGCACGCAGCCATTTGACTTTGCCACGCCAGTGTTGCGAAAACGCGCCAGTAGTGGGGCGTGGCGAAGTGCGCCGGGCTCGGCGGGGAGACGGAATGGACGAGATGGGCGAGCGGGCGGCGGACGGCCCGACGACGGTAGGCGCGCGGCTGCGTGCTGCGCGCGAGGCGCGTGGACAGTCGCTTGATGAAATCGGCAAGCAGACCCGCGTGCCGGTGCGCCACCTGGTGCAGATCGAGGATGGCCGGCTCGAGGGGCTGCCGGCCGCCCCGTACAGCGCCGGATTCGTCAAGGCCTATGCGCGCGCCGTCGATCTCGATCCGGTGCTGCTCAGCCAGGATTTCCGCAGCGAACTCGCGCAGGTGTCGCACGATACGCCGCGCGTCGCTTACGAGCCCTATGAGCCGGCCGATCCGGTCCGCCTGCCGCCGCGCCTGCTGGCGGTCGTCGCGCTGGTGATCGCGGTGGTGCTGGCCGCGGGCTACGGCATCTGGCGCAGCGGCATGGTGACGGGCGAGGGCGCCAATGCCCGCGCCGAGCTGGCCGCCAACGGCGACGAGGCCAACCAGACCGCCATGGCTGCCCCCGCCACGGCCACGGCCAGCCCGGCGCCGCAACCGGCCGCGCAGCCTCCGGCGGTGCCCACGGGTGGCCCGGTCCAGCTCGTCGCCGTGCAGCCGACCTGGGTGAAGATCTCCGAGCGCAACGGGCCGACGCTGTTCATGGGCGTGCTCGACAAGGGCCAGACCTATGACGTGCCCGCCACCGCCGTCGATCCGGTGATCCGCACCGGCCGCCCCGAGGGGCTGACCGTCACCGTCGGCGGCAAGCCGGTCGCGCCGCTCGGCAAGCCCGCGCACACCATCTCCAACGTCAGCCTCAAGGCCGCCGCGCTGGTGGCGGGCGGGGCCGCTTCGGCGCCCGCCGCCGGACAGCCGGCCGCGAGCGCGCCGCAGGCGCCGGGTGCGCCCGCCATGCCATCGGCCTTCCGCGACGGCACGCAGGGGGACTGATCTTTCTTTCGCATCTCCCGGCGCTTCATCGTGGCGACAGCCCCGTTTCGCGATAGAAGGGCCGGACCACTTCACGGGATCATGCCCATGCGCCTGGCGATCATCGCCCTTCTTCTGGCCGGCACCGCCGCGCCGGCCCTCGCCCAGTCCGACAGCCTTCCGACCCGCGTCGACAAGCTCGAAAAGGAAATGCACGCGGTTCAGCGCAAGGTCTTTCCGGGCGGCAATCCGCAATATTTCGAGCCGCAGATCGCGCCGCCCACCGCTGTGCCCACCGATGCGGGATCGCCGGCGGGATCAGCGATCAGCGATCTCACCAACCGCGTCTCCGCGCTGGAGCAGCAGGTCCAGCAGCTCACCAACCAGGTCGAGGAGGGCGGTCATCGGCTGACCGTGCTCGAGCAGCAATATGCCAAGATGAAGGGCGATACCGACTATCGCCTGAACGCGCTCGAACAGGGCGGCGCCGGCGCACCGCCGCCGAACGGCGGGCCGCAGCCTATCGGCCAGGCGGGCAATCAGCCGGCCCCGCCCTTCGGCCCCGCCGGCCGCAAGCCCGTCACCGGCAAGCCCGCCCCCGCGCCCGCCATGGCGGACGAGGCCGGCGGCGGCGCGGCGCCGGCGGGCGACGCGATGCCCACCATCGCCAAGACCGGCGATCCCGCCGAGGACAGCTATATGCTGGGCTACACGCTCTGGTCGCAGAAGCGTTATGCCGATGCCGAGAAGCAGCTCGCGCAGGTCGTCAGCAAATATCCCAAGCACAAGCGGGCGAGCTATGCGCAGAACCTGATCGGCCGCGCCTATCTCGACGACGGCCAGCTCGCCGACGCCGCCAAGGCGTTCTACGCGAGCTACAAACAGTTCCCGCGCGGCGAGCGGGCGCCGGACAGCCTCTATTATCTGGGCGTCACGCTCACCAAGCTGAAGAAGAACAGCGACGCCTGCCAGGCCTATGGCGAGTTCCAGGACGTCTATGGCGCGAGCGCCAACGCGACGCTCAAGGCCAAGGTCGCGCAGGGCCGCATCGATGCCAAGTGCGGGGCCTGAGCCTGAAGTCCGCGAACGGTTCACCGCCGATCATGACGGGCTGCTGGAGCTAGCCGGCCTGCCCGTCACCGCGCCGGTCGGCGTGGCTCTGTCGGGCGGGCCGGACAGCGTCGCGCTGCTCCTTCTCGCGGCGAAAGTCGGCGCGGGGCCGGTGAAGGCGATGACCATCGACCATGGGCTGCGCCCCGAGGCGGCAGCCGAGGCGGCGGCGGCGGGTGCGGTCGCGGCCGCGCTCGGCGTGCCGCATCGGATCGTCCGGGTCACGGTCGCGCCGGCTGGCGAAGGCATGCAGGGCGAGGCCCGCCGCGCCCGCTATGCCGCGCTCCACCAGTGGGCGCGCGAGGAAGGCCTCGCCGCCGTCCTCACCGCGCATCATGCCGACGATCAGGCCGAAACGCTGCTGATGCGCCTCGCGCGCGGGGCGGGCCTGTCGGGCCTTGCGGGCATCCGCCCCATCCGCCCTATCGACGAGGCCGATCCAGACGGCCCCAAGCTGCTCCGCCCACTGCTCGACTGGCGCAAGGCCGAGCTGGAGGCGATCGTCGCCGCCGCCGGGATCGAGCCCGCGCGCGACCCCTCCAATCATGACGCCCGATTCGGCCGCACCGCCGCCCGTGCCCTGCTCGCGACGACGCCATGGCTCGACCCGCTGCGAGTCGCGGCCTCCGCCAGCCACCTGCGTGACGCCGAAGAGGCCCTTGATACGCTGGCAAAGCGATTTTTCGCTCAATCCTGCCGGACGGAAGGCAGCGACGTCCTCCTCTCCCCCGGCGATGCCCCCAGCGACATCCTCCGCTGTGCCCTTATCTTGCTGTTCTCACGTCATTTTCAGGCCTCGCCTGACGGCCCCGGCCTCGCCCGCCTGATGGCCACGCTCCGCGCCGGCGGCACCGCCACGCTGGCCGACGTCATGGCGACCGGGGGCGTAACATGGCGTTTCCGCCCCGCTCCGCCGCGCCGATCAGCCTGATCGATCTTGTTCCATTGCCATTAACCCGCCTCCACCTACATAATTGGCGGGACACTCTGATCGGAACACTCATGCAGAACGACGACAAGGAACCCCAGGGCAACGGCAACGCCTGGATGAAGAACATGCTGGTCGTGTTCGCCATCGTCGGCGCCCTTTTCCTTTTCGTCTCGCTGTTCGACGGCGGAATGCGCGACAGCCGGGCCGGCGACACGATCGCCTATTCCGACTTCCTGGCGAAGGTCGACGACGGCAGCATCAAGGATGTCGTGATCGCGGACAATGTGATCTCGGGCAAGATCGGCAACGACCAGAGCTTCCACACCATCTCGCCCGGCGACGCGCAGCTCGTGCAGCGTCTCCAGGATCATGGCGTCCGCTTCCGCGCCAAGCCCGAGGAGCAGACCTCGGTGTGGCTGCTGCTGCTCTATCAGGCGCTGCCCTTCCTGCTGATCCTCGGCATCGCCTTCTTCGTGATGCGCCAGATGCAGAAGAACGCCGGCTCGGGCGCGATGGGCTTCGGCAAGTCGCGCGCCAAGCTGCTGACCGAGAAGCATGGCCGCGTCACCTTCGATGACGTCGCCGGCATCGACGAGGCCCGCGAGGAGCTTCAGGAGATCGTCGACTTCCTGAAGGATCCGTCGCGCTTCGCCCGCTTGGGCGGCAAGATCCCGAAGGGCGCGCTGCTGGTCGGCTCGCCCGGCACCGGCAAGACGCTGCTCGCCCGCGCCATCGCGGGGGAGGCGGGCGTGCCCTTCTTCACCATCTCGGGCTCGGACTTCGTCGAGATGTTCGTCGGCGTGGGCGCGTCGCGCGTCCGCGACATGTTCGAGCAGGCCAAGAAGAACGCCCCCTGCATCGTCTTCATCGACGAGATCGACGCCGTCGGCCGTCACCGTGGCGCGGGCCTCGGCAACGGCAATGACGAGCGCGAGCAGACGCTGAACCAGCTCCTCGTCGAGATGGACGGCTTCGAGGCCAACGAGGGCATCATCATCATCGCGGCGACCAACCGCCCCGACGTGCTCGATCCCGCGCTGCTGCGTCCGGGCCGCTTCGATCGTCAGGTGGTGGTGCCGCGCCCGGATATCGAGGGCCGCGAGAAGATTCTCTCGGTCCACATGAAGAAGATCCCGACCGCGCCCGACGTCAATGTCCGCACCATCGCGCGCGGCACGCCGGGCTTCTCGGGCGCCGACCTTGCCAACCTCGTCAACGAGGCCGCGCTGCTGGCCGCCCGCAAGGGCAAGCGCCTCGTCGCCATGCGCGAGTTCGAGGAGGCCAAGGACAAGGTGATGATGGGCGCCGAGCGCAAGTCCATGGTCATGACCGAGGAGGAGAAGCGCTCGACCGCCTATCACGAGGCCGGCCACGCGCTTGTCTCGCTCCATGTTCCGGGCTGCGACCCGCTCCACAAGGTGACGATCATCCCGCGTGGCCGCGCTCTCGGCGTGACATGGAACCTGCCCGAGCGCGATCGCTACTCGATGAGCATGAAGCAGATGAAGGCGCGGCTCGCGCTCTGCTTCGGCGGCCGTATCGCCGAGCAGCTCATCTATGGCGCGGACGAGCTGAACACCGGCGCCTCCAACGACATCCAGCAGGCCACCGACATGGCCCGCTCGATGGTGATGGAATATGGCATGTCCGAGAAGCTCGGCTGGCTGCGCTATCGCGACAATCAGGACGAGGTGTTCCTCGGCCACTCGGTCAGCCGCGCGCAGAACATGTCGGAGGAGACGGCCCGGCTGATCGATTCCGAGGTCCGCCGTCTGGTCGAGGAAGGCGAGGCGCGGGCGCGTCAGGTGCTGACCGACAATCTCGACGAGCTGCACAAGCTGGCGCTGGCGCTGCTCGAATATGAGACGCTGACCGGCGACGAGGCGAAGAAAGCGATCGCCGGCGAGGATATCGGCCGCGACGACAAGGCGGGCCGCACACCGCAGCCGCGTTCGGCGACGGGTTCGTCGATCCCCAAGTCGCGCCGTCCGGGCGGCGGCAACCCGTGGGGCGAGCCGACACCGCAGGGCGCTTAACAGGGCTCACAATGGACTAAAAAAGGGCCGGGGCAGCGATGCCCCGGCCCTTTTCGTCACCGGGTGCTGGCGCCCCTTTCCTCCCGGTCCGGCTATTTCGACTTCGAGCAGCCGACGAGGTCGAAGAACTGCTTCGGTGCCGCGTCCCTCTTGTCGGGCGGGGTCAGATGCCAGAGCACATCGCCGAGATTGGGCATCAGCATGTGCGCCGGCGCGACACCGTTTCGCACCGGCACGCCTTCGTACACATGATATGAGGCATCGGTTCCGATATAGTCGATGTCGCCGATCGGCCGCTCCTTCCCGTCATCGGGCGAGGGCGGCCGCCATGAGGCGGATCGCACGTCCGTCGTGGAGGCGAGATGGGCGAGGCCATCGGTCCCGCCATTCCAGGGCAGGAACCAATAGTCCCGGCCGCTGGCGCCGATGTGGATATCGAGCGCAATGCGGGACGGCCAATCCCGCCCGTTCTCGACATCGTGGAACGTCGCCACGATGTCCGGCGCCGTCCGCATCCGGTAGCGCGCATCCTCGACGGTGCAGACGGACAGCGAAGCAATCGCCAGAAGCGCCAGCATGTTTCACTCCGCCTCCAGCCAGAGCAGCAGCAGGAAGAAGAGCAGCGACGTCACGCCCGTCATCGACAGCAGCGTCACCGTCCGCCAAGCCGCCCCGAAGCGGCCGATGCGGTAGGCGTGCTTCAACTGCTTGTACATGTGGACGGGCGGCACGATCAGGAAGGCGCACCACAGCCAGGCCTGCCCCACGCCGACGAAATAGAGCGCCAGCAACCCCACCACGAACAGCGTCATGAAGCTCAGCGAGTGGATCGCGAAGATCGCGTGATCGTAGAACCCCACGTCACGCCGCCAGAAGAACATCAGCCAGATGAACGGCACCGAGATCGGGATCAGCGCCCAACTGAACTTATACGACGCCATCTTGAGCTTGTAGGCATAGAGCGCCGGATTCTCCTTCACATGGCCGATCTGGCGATCGAGCTTGGAGAAGCCGGTGTTGACGTTGAGCGCCTCGGCCACGCCTTCCGCTCCATCCGAAGCGCCGGCCTTCACCTGCGGCAGATGTTGCGCCGCGACCGACAGCCCCGCCACCTCGCGCTGGGCATCGCTGATCTTCTGGTTGAGATCGCCCAGATCGGCGTCGGGATCGGCGGCGAGCGTGTCGATGCGCTTCTTCTCAAGGCCGTCGAGCCGCTTCTGCGCCCTGGCCGATTCGGTGCCGAGCTGCGCCTGCGCCTTGGCCAGCCCCTGCGCCGCCCCCGCCACGTCGGGCGAGGACAGTCGGTTCACGGCGGCGAACAGCAGGAACACCGAGAACAGGAACAGCGCCATCGGCGACACGAACTTGGCGCGCTCGCCATGGACATAGCGCCGCGTCAGGTCGCCGGGATGGAAGGCCAGCATCGGCAGCGTCTTCCAGATCCTGCCCTCGAAATGGAACACGCCGTGCAGGATGTCGTGCGCGAGCGCGGAGACGTTGCGGTGGACATGGCCGCTCTGCCCGCAGCTCTGGCAGAAGGGGCCGGCGCGCACCGCGCCGCAGTTGAGGCATTCGCCGCCGGCGCCTTCATGGGCGCCATGGCCCGCGGCCCCACTGGCCCGGTCGACCTCGCGGGCGACGAGGCCTCCGGTCAGAATATCCCCGAACTCGTCCCCGCTGCCCGTCATGCCCAATCCCCTGTTTCCCCGCCCCAAGAATAAGCCGCAAGCAGGCGGGCGGTCGAGAGGGTGCCCGATCGGGACACATTCTGCTAATCGGCGGGGATGGATATTCCCCTGCCCCAGACCGGCGCGCTCACCGAGGAGGCGGCCGACACGCTGATCGGCGCGATGGGCCGCCGTGCCCGCGCCGCCGCCGCGATCCTCGCCACCGCGCCGACGGAGCGGAAGGCGGATGCGCTCCGCCACGCCGCGCGCCTGCTGCGCGAGCGGTCGGAGGCGATCCTCGCCGCCAATCGCGAAGACCTCGCCCGCGCCGACGCCGGCGGCATGGCCGCCGCGATGAAGGACCGGCTGACGCTCGACCCACAGCGCCTTGAGGGCGTCGCCGAGGCGCTGGAGGCGGTGGCCGGGCTCGACGATCCGGTGGGGCAGGTGATCGACCGGCGTGACCGCCCCAACGGGCTCGAGCTGCGCCGCGTCCGCGTGCCGCTGGGCGTGGTCGGCATCATCTATGAAAGCCGCCCCAACGTCACCGCCGACGCCGGCGCGCTGGCGCTGATGGCGGGCAATGCCGCGATCCTGCGCGGCGGCTCGGAAGCCCGCGCCTCCAACGCCGCGATCCATGCTGCGCTCGTCGACGGCATCGCCGCCGCCGGGCTGCCGGTCGATGCGGTGCAGTTGATCCCGACGACCGACCGCGCCGCCGTGGGCGCGCTGCTTCGGGCGCAGGGGCTGGTCGACATCATCGTGCCCCGCGGCGGCAAGGGCCTCGTCGCGCGCGTGCAGGACGAGGCGCGGGTGCCCGTGCTCGCCCATCTCGACGGCATCAACCACAGCTTCGTCCATGCCTCGGCCGTGCCCGCGATGGCGGAGGCGATCGTCGTCAACGCCAAGCTGCGGCGGACCGGCGTCTGCGGTTCGACCGAGACGCTGCTGATCGACCGCGCCTATCGCGAGGCGGCGAGCCTCGTCCGCGCCCTTCTCGACGCCGGCTGCGCGCTGCGCGGCGACAGGGAAGCGCAGGCGCTCGATCCCCGCATCACGCCGGCCGCGCCAGAGGACTGGGACACCGAATATCTCGATGCGATCTGCACCGTCGGCTTCGTCGACGGGGTGGAAGGCGCCTGTCGCCACATCGCCGCCCATGCCTCCCACCACACCGACGCGATCATCGCCGAGGATGCGGAAGTGGCGGAGCATTTCCTCAACCGCGTTGATAGCGCCATCGTGATGTGGAACGCCTCGACCCAGTTCGCCGACGGCGGCGAATTCGGGCTGGGCGCGGAGATCGGCATCTCGACGGGCCGGCTCCATGCGCGCGGCCCGGTCGCGCTCGAAGGCCTCACCACCTATAAATGGCAGGTGCGCGGCACGGGGCAGGCCCGTCCTTGAGAGACTGGGCTTGACACGAGGTGGCGGCAGGCGGATCGGCCTGCTCGGCGGCTCCTTCAACCCCGCGCATACAGCGCACCGGCGGATCAGCCTGTTCGCGATCGAGGCGCTGGGGCTGGACGAGGTGTGGTGGCTGGTGTCGCCGGGCAACCCGCTCAAGGCCGCCGCGTCGGACATGGCCTCGCTCGCCGACCGCCTCGCCTCCGCCGAACGGATGGCCCGCCGCGCGCCGATCGTGCCCACCGCGATCGAGGCCAGCCTCGGCACGCGCTACACGGTCGACACGCTCCGCAAGATCGTCCACCGCTACCCGCGCGATCGCTTCATCTGGATCATGGGCGCAGACAATCTCGCCCAGTTCGCGCTGTGGAAGGACTGGCGGACGATCGCCGCGACGCTTCCCATTGCCGTGATCGCCCGACCGGGCTATGATGCGGCCGCCCGATCTGGTGTAGCGATGGGCTGGCTGGGCCGCTTCGGCCGGTCCGCTTCGGGCGCGAAGCGGTGGACGCGATGGAGTTTGCCGGCACTCGTGCTGATGCATACTGTTCCTGACCCGACTTCAGCCACCGCCCGGCGGGCCGCCGATCCCGATTGGCATCGCCGTATAAACCCAAGAGCCCTGCGCGATCGCGTGACGCGCCGGCTCGTTCCCCCGGAGGTTCATTGCCTGCTTCTACCGCCGCCACCCGCGACATGACGGGTGGCCCCGCCGCTTCACCGGAGGCCGAGGCGCTCCACACGCTGGTGCTCCAGTCGCTTGAGGACGATCAGGCGGTCGAGACCATCTCGATCCCGCTCGCCGGCAAGACCAGCATCGCCGATTACATGGTGATCGCCTCCGGCCGTTCGAGCCGGCAGGTGTCGTCCATGGCGGTGAAGCTCGCCGAGAAGGTGAAGGCGCAGGTCGGCCGCAGCCCCAAGATCGAAGGCCTGCCGGCCGCCGACTGGGTGCTGATCGATGCCGGCGACGTGATCGTCCACCTGTTCCGCCCGGAAGTGCGCAGCTTCTACAATCTGGAGCGGATGTGGGCGTTCGGCGACGAGAGCGCGGCGACCGCCTCGCCCTCCAATCCGCCGGCGCCACCGCCCGTCGCCTGACGCCGGCCGGCCTTGCTGCTCCACATCGTCGCCCGCGGGCGGATCGGGCGCAGCCCCGAGGCCGAGCTGGTCGATCGCTATCTGAAGCGCGTGAGCTGGCCGACCAAGGTCAGCGAGCTGCCCGATACAGGCGGGCGGATGCCCGAGCTTGCGCCCGGCGCGCGGCTGGTCGCGCTCGACGAGACGGGGCGGGATCTGCCGTCCCGCGAGCTGGCCGCCATCCTCGGCCGCTGGCGCGACGACGGGGTGCGCGAGGTGCGCTTCCTGATCGGCGCCGCCGACGGCCATGAGGACGAGACGCGCGCCAAGGCGGACCTTCTGCTCGCCTTCGGCAAGGCGACATGGCCGCACATGATGGCCCGCGCGATGCTGGCCGAGCAGCTCTGGCGGGCATCGAGCATCCTCGCCGGCCACCCCTATCACCGCGAAGGCTGATGCGCGGGCGGGGGGCGATCATGATCGGGCTTGGGCTCGCGGCGCTGGCGACGGGCGCCGCGCCCGCCGAGGCGCCCGACCTCGCGCCGGCCATCGGCGACGTCCGCAACGCGCTGGTCGGCGCCAAGCAGGCCGCGTCCGAGGCGGAAGCCCGCGCCGCCGCGCTCAATCAGGCCGCCGAGCAGGCCAGCAACGAGGCGGATCGCGCCCGTGCGCAGGCCGCCGCGCTGGGCCTTCAGGTGCAGGCCGCCGAATCCGATCTTGCCGCCGCCCAGGCCCGCATCGCCCTGATCGCCAGGCTGCAAGCGGACCAGCGCAGCCATATCGCCGAGAAGCAGGGGCCGATCCTGCATCTGGTCGCCGCGCTTCAGACCATGGCCCGCCGCCCGCCGGCGCTCGCCATCGCGCAGCCGGGCTCGCTCGACGACATCGTCCATGTCCGCCTGCTGCTCGCCGATACGCTGCCGGTGATCCATGCCCGCACGGCGGCGCTTCAGGCGACGCTCGCCAAACAGACCGAACTGCACGGCAATGCCGAGCGCGCCGCCACCGCGCTCGATGCCAGCCGCAAGCTGCTCGCCAGCCGCCGACAGGCGTTCGCGACCCTGGAGGCCACGGCCATCCGCCGCTCGCAGCGCCTCGCCGATCAGGCGGCCGAGGAGGAGGAGCGCGCGATCGGCCTCGGCGAGGATGCCCGCGACATCGCCGACCGGATGCAGGCCATGGCCGAGGCCGGCGACGTCCGCGCCCGCCTCGCCCGTTTGCCCGGCCCCGATCCGCGCCCCGCCGGCCCCGATGACGCCGTGCCCGTTCATGCCGGGCCTCCGCGCTATCGCCTGCCGGTGAGCGGCGCGGTCGCGACCGGCTATGGCGAGGTTTCGGGCGCCGGCATCCGCGCGCGCGGCCTCACCGTCACGGTGGAGCCCGGCACCGACGTGCGCGCGCCCACGGCCGCCACCGTGCTCTATGCCGGGGCCTTCCGCAGCTATGGCCGAATCGTCATCCTCGGCCATGGCGGCGGCTGGACGACGACGCTGACCGGGCTCGACACGGTGGCGGTGAAGGTCGGCCAGAGGCTCCGCCCCGGCGATCTCATCGGCCGCGCCGGCACCACCGCCGCTTCCCCGATCACCGCCGAGCTGCGCCGCGACAATCGCCCCGTCGACATCCTCGCCATGGCGCAGAGCGGCTGAGAATTTCCGCCGCTTTTGCCTTCGTGCGAAACGCGGTAACAGTTGTCATGGAGGGGCACCCCGGCCCCACGGAAAGACGAGACTCGATGCCGAAGTCCCTGTTGCGCTCGATTGCCCTGCTGGCTGCGGGTGCCGCCATCCCGACGATGCTGATCCCGACCGTCCAGAGCGCACGCGCCGCCGAGTCCGACAAGGCCTCCGATACCTATCACCAGCTCGACCAGTTCATGAACGTCTTCCAGAAGATCCGTTCGGACTATGTCGACAAGACCGACGACAAGGCGCTCATCAAGGGCGCGATCGACGGGATGCTGGCCAGCCTCGATCCGCACAGTTCCTATCTGGACGCGCACGACTTCCAGCAGATGAAGCTGACGACCGACGGCAATTACGGCGGCCTCGGCCTCACCGTGCAGGCGGAAGACGGCGTGGTGAAGGTGGTGACGCCGACCGAGGATACCCCGGCCTGGCGCGCGGGCATCAAGTCCGGCGACTATATAACCCACATCAACGGCAAGCTGATCTACGGCACCACGCTCGACGACGCGGTGGACCAGATGCGCGGCGATCCGGGCACCAAGGTGACGCTCACCATCGTGCGCCCCGGCCGCGACAAGCCCTTCGACGTGCCGCTCGTCCGCGAGAACATCGTCATCAAGCCGGTGAAGTGGGAGATCAAGAACCACATCGGCATCATCAACATCAACAGCTTCTCGAAGCAGACCGGCGCCGACACGCGCGCCGCGATCGCCGCCATCACCAAGGCCAATGGCGGGCTGCCGACCGGCTATGTCATCGACCTGCGCGACGATCCCGGAGGGCTGCTCGATCAGGCGATCGAGACGGCCGACGCCTTCCTCGACCATGGCGAGATCGTCTCCCAGCGCGGCCGCGCCAAGGACGATATCGAGCGCTATTACGCCCACCCCGGCGACGATGCGAAGGGCCTTCCCGTGATCGTGCTGGTCAATGCCGGCTCGGCCTCGGCGGCGGAGATCGTGGCGGGCGCGCTCCAGGATCAGCGCCGCGCGCTGGTGATGGGCGAGCGCAGCTTCGGCAAGGGCTCGGTGCAGACGCTGCTGCCGCTGGCCGAGGACACCGCGCTGCGCCTCACCACGGCGCGCTATTACACGCCCTCGGGCCGTTCGGTGCAGGAGGGCGGCATCCAGCCCGACGTGATGGTGCCCCAGCTTTCCGACCCGGATTACAAGGATCGCCCGAAGTTCCGCGAGAATGATCTGCGCCGCCACCTCATCAACGAGGCCAAGGTGGACGACAGCGTGCTGGAGGCCGACGACAAGACCGATCCGCGCTTCACCGTCACGGCGGACGCGCTGAAGAAGCAGGGGGTCACCGACTTCCAGCTCCACTACGCGCTCCAGACGATGGCGCGGCTGGGCGGCCCGCTGGCGCCCGCCGCCAAGGTCGCCCTCGCCGTCCCCGCGAAGCACTGACGACGGATTTCATCCATGACCGCCCTGTCCCGCGCCCGGCTGACCGCGCTCCTTGTTCCCGCCCTGCTGCTGCTCGGCGCGCTCGGCTCCCAATATATCGGCCATCTCGTGCCCTGCGAGATGTGCATGTGGCAGCGCTGGCCGCATCTCGCCGCGATCGTGCTGGCGCTGCTCGCCATCCTGCTCCGCCCGAACCCGAAGGCCTCGCGAGGCTTCACGCTGCTGGCGGCGCTGGCGATCCTCGTCTCCGGCCTGATCGGCGTGTATCATGCCGGCGTCGAATATCACTGGTGGACCGGCATCACCCGCTGCACGGCGCCGGTGCTCGGCGGATCGGGGCAGGATATCCTCGCCCAGATCATGGCCGCGCCGGTCGTGCGCTGCGATCAGGCGCAGTGGACGCTCTGGGGCGTCTCGCTGGCCGGCTGGAACGCCCTCTTCTCGCTTGTTTCGGGAGCATCGATCCTGTGGCTGATCGCCAAGCCCAACGCCCGTTGAACACCCCCGACATCGACGCGATGATCCGCGTCGATCAGGCGGGCGAATTCGGCGCCACCCGCATCTATGCGGGCCAGCTCGCCGTGCTCGGCAACCGTGCGGAAGCCGCGCGCCCGATCGCGCGCATGGCCGCGCAGGAGGAACGCCACCGTCAGGTCTTCGACAGGTTGATCGCCGAGCGCGGGGTGCGCCCGACTTTGCTCGCGCCCTTCTGGGATCGAGCCGGCTTCCTGCTGGGCGCGGCGACCGCATTGATCTCGCCCGAAGCCGCGATGGCCTGCACCGCCGCGATCGAGACCGAGATCGACAAGCATTATGGCGAGCAGCTCGCCGAGCTGGGCGACCGCGATCCGCAGCTCTCCGACACGATCGCCGAGTTCCAGGCCGAGGAGGTCGAGCATCGCGAGACCGCCATGGCCGAGGGCGCGGAGCGGGCGCTGGGCTATCCGATCCTGTCGGCGGCGATCCGCTTCGGCTGCCGCGCCGCCATCGCCATCTCCAAGCGCGTCTGAGGGCCTAGAGCGCCGCATCCAGCGCGCGCTCGTCCTCGGCCGAGAAGGCCACCAGCACCACGCAATCGAAGGCGTCGGGATGCGCCTCCACCCAGCCGCGGACCGCATCGACCGCCACTCGGGCGGCGGCCTCCTTGGGATAGCCGTAGACGCCCGTCGAGATCGCCGGGAAGGCGATCGAGCGCGCGCCCGCCTCCGCCGCCAGATCGAGGCTGCGCCTGTAGCAGCGTGCCAGCAGCGCCGCTTCCTCGTGGCCGCCACCGCTCCACACCGGGCCGACCGTATGCACCACGAAGCGCGCGGGCAGGCGGAAGCCCGGCGTGATTCGCGCCTCGCCGGTGGGGCAGGGCGCCTGCGCCAGGCTCGCCGCCTTCAGCTCCGGCCCGGCGGCGCGGTGGATCACCCCATCCACCCCACCGCCGCCCGCCAGCGCACTGTTGGCCGCATTGACGATCACGTCGACCGCCATCGCGGTGATATCCCCGCGCTCCAGCTCGATCCGCGTCATGCCTCACCTCCTTTCACTTGCGGGAACCGTCCGGCTCCGCCATGCCGTTCGGCTCAACGGCCGGACTAAGGCGAACGATCATGCGCAGGCTGCTTTCCCTCTCGCTCATCGCAACGGCCTCGCTGGGCCTCTCCGTACTGGAACCGCTGCCAGCGCTGGCGCAGCAGCAGGATCGCTTCATCATCATCTACGGCAAGGATCGCTGCCCCTCGAGCGCGGGGCAGGACATCGTCGTCTGCGTCCGCCAGCCGGAGACCGAGCGCTATCGCATCCCGAAGAATCTCCGCGACAACGAGATCTCGCCCACCAACATGAGCTGGGCGCAGCGCGCGAAGAGCGTCGAGTTCGTCGGCAAGAGCGGCACGCAGAGCTGTTCGGACGGCGGCAATGACGGCTGGTCGGGATGCATGAAGAAAATGTTCGCCGAGGCCCGTGCCGAACGCGAAGCGCAGAAGAAGGCCGAAGCCGGGGTTCCCTGAACGCCGTCGCCACCCCACATCATAGAGATGTCGATGCTTTCATTCAGCCCCGCGACAGTCACGGGCGGGCTTGGCTCTGCACCAGCCCCGATCGTGGAGGATCGCCCCATGACCGCCTTCGCTGCCGCCCGATCGCTGTTGATCGCCTGCGCTGGCTTCCTGCTCGGCCTGCTGCTGGCCGCCATGGCGCTGCCGCTCGCGGCGCGCGCCGAGCCGCCCAAGGCCGCGCCCGCCGCCAAGGCGGAAACCGCCGCGGCGGACGAAACGCGCACGATCTCGATCGTCGTCTACGGCAACGATCCCTGCCCCACCGGCAAGGATGATGAGATCATCGTCTGCGCCCGCGAGCCCGAATCCGAACGCTATCGTATCCCCAAGCGCTTCCGCGGCAAGAAGGTGCAGCCGGCGCCGGGCAATAGCTGGGCCAACAAGGTGCGCACCACCGAGGATGTGAGCCGCGAGGCGGCGGGCCTGCCCAACACCTGCTCGATGGTCGGCACCGGCGGCCAGAGCGGCTGCTTCGCCCAGTTCCAGACGCGCGCGCGCCTCCAGCGCCAGCAGGACAAGGAAGACGCGGAGAATGGCGGCGTCCCGCAGGACTGATCCGCCACGCGGTCCGGGGACGGACGTCTTGTCGGCGTCCGCCCCGGCCCTATCTCTGGCGCGCGCAATCCCTTAGCGCCAGGGAGATTCCATGTCCGATCTGTCCGCTTTCCCGATCGCCGCCCGCTGGCCGGCGCAGCACCCCGATCGCATCCAGCTCTATTCGCTGCCCACGCCCAACGGCGTGAAGGTGTCGATCGCGCTGGAGGAGCTGGGCCTCGCCTACGAACCGCATCTGATCCAGATCGGCCAGAACGAGACCTGGACGCCCGAATATCTCTCGCTCAACCCGAACGGGAAGATCCCGGCGATCATCGATCCCGACGGCCCCGGCGGCCGGCCGCTCGGCCTGTTCGAGAGCGGCGCGATCCTGCTCTATCTCGCCGACAAGACCGGCCGCCTGATGCCGACCGACCCGGCGCAGCGCTATGAGGCGATCCAGTGGATCTTCTTCCAGATGGCGGCCGTCGGCCCGATGTTCGGCCAGGTCGGCTTCTTCCACAAGTTCGCCGGCCGCGAATATGAGGACAAGCGCCCGCTCCAGCGCTACGTCGCCGAGAGCAAGCGCCTGCTCGGCGTGCTGGAGGATCGCCTCGCCAGCCGCACCTGGATGATGGGCGACGATTACACGATGGTGGACGTCGCGCTGCTCGGCTGGGTGCGCAACATCAACGGCTTCTACGAGGCGGGCGCGCTGGTCGAGTATGACAGGCTGCGCCATGTGCCGGCCTGGCTGGAGCGCGGCCTCGCCCGCCCGGCGGTGCAGCGCGGGCTCAACATCCCCGCGCGCGACTGACGCTCTCTACTCGGCGGCGAGGAGCGTCTCCGCGCCGCCGAGATCCACCGAGACCAGCCGGCTGACCCCGCGCTCGACCATCGTCACGCCGAACAGCCGGTGCATCCGCGCCATGCTGACCGCATTATGGGTGACGACCAGATAGCGGGTGTCCGTCTCGCGGGTCATCTGGTCGAGCAGATCGCAGAAACGCTCGATATTGGCGTCGTCGAGCGGCGCGTCGACCTCGTCCAGCACGCAGATCGGCGCCGGATTGGTGAGGAACAGCGCGAAGATCAGCGCCACCGCCGTCAGCGCCTGCTCGCCGCCCGACAGCAGAGTGAGCGAGGAGAGCTTCTTGCCCGGCGGCTGGGCCATGATCTCCAGCCCCGCCTCCAGCGGATCGTCCGAATCGATCAGCGCGAGATGCGCCTCGCCGCCCGCGAACAACCGCGTGAAGAGCCGCCGGAAATGCCCGTCCACGGCCTCGAACGCGGCGAGCAGCCGGGCGCGGCCCTCACGGTTGAGGCTGCCGATCGAGCCCCTCAGGCGGGAGACCGCCTCGGCCAGCTCGTCGCGCTGGGCGGCCTGCGTCACCCGGTCGGTATCGAGTTCGGAGAGTTCCTGCTCGGCAACCAGATTGACCGGGCCGATCCGCTCACGATCGATGTTGAGCCTGTCGAAGCGCTGCTGCTCGGCGGTGATGTCGCCGACCTCGGCGGAGGCGAAACCGGCCTTCTCCGGCAGCACGGGCGCCGGGCACTGGAAGCGCTCGCCGGAGAGGCGGCCCATCTCCTGCCGCCGCGCCTCGTGATTCTCGTGGTGCGCGATCGCCGTCGCGCGCGCCTCGCGGGCGCCGGCCGCATCCTCGTTGACCGCCGCCAGCACCGCCTCCGCCTCGCGCAGCACCGCCTCCATGCCGCGTTCGGCCGCCGCCGTCTCACCGACATGAGAGGCTGCGGAGCGGCTCTCCCCTTCCGCGGCCTCGATCCGATCGTCGAGCGTCTTCGGCGTGGCGGCGAGCAATGCGGCCTCTTCATCGGCCGCGGCGGCGCGGGCGGCCATCTCCTCGATCCGCTTCGTCGCGTCACCGGCCCGCGCGCGCCAGCCCTCCGCCTCCGCCTTCGCGGCGACCGCGCGGTCACGATCCACCGACAGGCCGCGATCGAGCTGGGCGAGATCGAGCCGGAACTGACCCACCGCGCCGCGCGCGGCATCGGTCGCGGCGCGCTGCGCGGCCACCGCGCGCGCCGTTTCCGCACCGTCGGGCAGCAGCGCCACCGCGTCGGCGGCCTTGCTGCGCTCCGCTGCCGCGGCATCGCGCTCGGCCTCGGCCTGGGCGGTGCGCTCGGCGAGCTCGGCCCGGCGGGATTCGATGCGCTCGATGGCGACGCGGGCGCGATCCTCGGCCAGCGCTTCGTCGCGGGCGCGGCGTTCGGCGGCAGCGAGCGCGGCGCGTGCCGCCTGCCCCTCGCGTTGGGCGGCATCGAGCGCGGCGGCGGCATCGCGCCCCTTCGCTTCGGCTTCGGCCAGCGCCGCGCGGGCCGGCGGGAGCTGCGCCTCGATCTCGGTCAGGCGGTTGCGGCGGATCAGCCCTTCGGCGGCGGCCGCGCCCTGTTCCTCGGCGACGAAGCCATCCCAGCGCCGCATCCTGCCATCGCGGGTCACGAGACGCTGGCCGACGCCCAGCCGGAGGCTCCCGTCGTCGGTGTCGACGACACCGACCTGCGCCAGCCGCCGCGCCAGTTCCTCCGGCGCCTCGACATGATCGGCGAGCGGCACGCACCCCTTGGGCAGCGCGGCATCGCCCGCAGCATCCGCGCCCGCCCAGCGCCGCGTGCCCTTGCCGCCGATCGGAGCCTCCAGATCGTCGCCCAGCGCCGCCGCCAGCGCGCGCTCATAGCCGGGCGCGGCGGTGATCCGGTCGAGGGCGCGGGGTTCCTTGCTGTCGCGGCGCACCAGCGAACGGGTCAGCGCCGCCGCTTCGGATTCCAGCGAGGCGAGCTGCGCGCGCGCCGTGGCCGCCGCCGCCTGCCCCTCGTCCCGCGCCGCCACCGCCGTGACGCGAGCCTCTTCGGCCTTCGTCATCGCCTCGGTCGCGGCATCCGCTTCCGCCGTCGCGGCAGCCCGCGCTCCAGAAGCCGCCATCAGCGCCGCCTCATGCTGCGCGGCATCGCCGACCGCCGCCAGATCGCGGACGATGCGCGCCACCTCGGCCTCGGCGCGATCGAGACGCTGCCGCGCCGCCGTCAGAGCCGCTTGCGCGATCCGCGCCTCAGCCTGCTCGGCCGCCTCAGCCGCGAGGGCCTGCGCCAGCAGCACCTCGGCATCGCGCAGGCCCGCCTCCGTCTCGGACAGCCGGGTCGCGAGCGCCGGACGTGTCGCCTCGGCCTCCGCCACGCGCCCCGTCAGCGTCTCCGCCTCGGCCGTCAGCCGGGCGATGGCGGCCGCCGCATCCTCGGCCAGCGCGCCTTCGCGAGCCCGGTCACGCTCCAGCGTGTCGCGAAGCTGGGCGATTTCCTGGATGCGGCGCTCCAGCGCCTTGCGTTCGGCCCTGAGCGTCTCCAGCCGATGCCCGGCCGTCGCCGCGACATCGCGGGCCGACTGGGCGGTGGAGCGCGCCGCCGCCAGCCCCTGCGCCGCCTGCCCCGAGGCCTCGGTGGCGCGACGCTGGCGATCGGCCGCCGCCGCCACTGCCGCCGCCGCCGCCTCGGCCTCGCGCTTGCTCGCCGCCGTCGCCTCGGCCGCCTCGCGCCAGCGCGCGTAGATCAGCCGCCCCTCCGCCACGCGGATGTCCGCCGAGAGCAGGCGATAGCGCTCCGCCGCCCGCGCCTGACGGCGCAGCGCCGTGGCGCGTGCCTCCATGTCACCGAGCAGCGTGTCGAGCCGTTCGAGATTGGTCTCCGTCGCGCGCAGCTTCTGCTCGGCATCGCGGCGGCGGACGTGGAGGCCCGCGATCCCCGCCGCTTCCTCCAGCATCGCGCGGCGCTCGGTGGGCCGCGCGGCGATGATCGCGCTGATCCGCCCCTGGCTCACCAGCGCCGGGCTGTGCGCGCCGGTCGCGGCGTCCGCGAACAGCAGCGCGACATCCTTCTGGCGCACGTCGCGCCCGTCGATGCGGTAAGCGGAGCCCGCGCCCCGCTCGATGCGGCGGACGATCTCGGCCTCCTGCGGGCCGCGCTCGTCCGCCTGCTCGATCAACATCGAGACTTCGGCGAAGTCCCGCGCCGGGCGCTGGGCGGTGCCGGCGAAGATCACATCCTCCATGCCGCTGCCGCGCAGCGACTTGGAGCTGGCCTCGCCCATCACCCAGCGTATGGCTTCGAGGAGGTTGGACTTGCCGCAGCCATTGGGGCCGACGATTCCCGTCAGCCCCGGCTCGATCACCAGCTCGGCCGGATCGACGAAGCTCTTGAAGCCCGAGAGCTTGAGCCGTCGGATCCGCATCGTCGCCTACCCCCCCTCGCACCCTGTCAGGCGCCGGCGCCCTTCAGGATCGGCTCCAGCGCCGACCAGACGGTGGCAGTATCGCCCGCCGGCTTGTCGTTGACGACGAAGAAGGGCGTGAAGCTCACATTGTAGCGCGAGACGCCGTCCTGCATCCGCTTGGAAAGCGCATCCAGCGCCTTGGGATCGGCGAGGCAGGCCTTGGCCTTCGCCTCGGGCACGCCGCGCTGGCCGACGAACTGGACATAGCCGAGCTGCTCGCCCCAGGCGGCGGCCTGCTCGTTGGGCGTCTTGTTGGCGATCTGCTGCTGGAAGTTCGCCGGCAGCTTGTCGATCTTCGGGAAGACGTTGGGCTGGTCGGCCATCATCTGCTCAAGGATCGGGAAGAAGGTGGCCGTGCCGTTGCACTGGCCGAGCAGGATCGCGGCCGGGTCCATCGGGTGGATGGCGAAATCGCGGAACTCGTAGCTCACCTTGCCGGTGTCGATATATTTGCTCTTGAGTTCCGGGAAACCTTCCTCGGTGAACTTCGCGCAGTGCGGGCAGGTGCGCGAGCCATATTCGATCAGCTTCACCGGCGCGTTGGGATTGCCCATCAGATAGCCGCCCTCGGCCGTCTGGCTCACCTCGCTGGACCAGCCGCCCGCGGGCGCCGCGCCCACCGGGCCGCTGCTGGCGGCGGGCGTGGCCGGCGTGGCGGCGCTCTCGTCGGCCTTCTTCTGGCAGCCGGCCAGCGTCAGGGCGGCCATGGCGAAGCCGGTGAGAAGGAGGCGGTTCTTGATCGTCATGATGCGCGATACTCCTGTAATCATCCCTTGAGCGCGGCCTGGATCTTGGGCTCCAGCGCCGCCCAGTCATAGACGCCGGACTGGATCATATCGTTGAGGAGGAAGCCCGGCGTGCCGCCGATCTTGCGGACGTTCCAGGCATCGTTGGTGGTCTTCTCCAGCACCGACTGGAGGCCCTTGTCGTCCAGGCACCTGCCGATCGCGGCCGGCGTCGTGCCATGCTTCACGATCAGCGCCTCGACGCCCGAGCCGGCCATCAGCGCGTGGATCGCGGCCGATTTGTCGGGGGCGCTCAGTTCGGTCTGATGAGCGGAGATCCAGTCAGCCGCCTTGGTCTCCCAATCCGGCTGGCCGGCCATCACATCCTCGACCGCGCCGAAGAAATCCCTCGGCGCGACGCAGCGGGTGCTGAGCGCCACCGAGAAATCGAGCGCGTCGCGCAGCGCCGAACGCAGCTCGAAGCTCACCTGGCCCGAACGGACATATTTGTCGGTGAGCGGCTTGAACGCCGTGGTCGCGAACACGGCGCAATGCGGGCAGGTGAAGGAGAAGAACTCGACCAGCTTCACCCTGGCATTGGGATTGCCCATGCGGATGCCGCCTTCCGGCGTCTGCTCGACGACGCGGGTCCAGTCGGCGGGGGCGTGGGCCGCGCGGGAGGCGGCCTCGACGGGCGCGGTGCCCGAGACGGCGAACAGGGCGGCCACGAACGCGACGAATACAGGCTTCATTCGGAAGGCTCCGGCAGGCGCGGCGCGCCGGTGGTGAAGGAAAGGCCCTCGGCCATCGATTCGAGCACCGCGCGCAATTCGGGATCGCTCACCGCGCGCAGGCTGTCGCCGAGCTCGACCGGGTGGAAAGCGGGCGCGGCCGGCGTCTTGCGGCGTGGGCGCGGGGTGGCGGCGGCCTGACGGATCTGCACGCGCGCCACCGCCGGATAGCCGAAGAAGCGGTTGACCCGCTCGATCAGCGTCGGCGCGATATGCTGCATCATCGGCGCGTGCGCGCCCTCGACCGAGAGGGTGAGCACGCCGTCCGATTTCTTGCCCGCCGGGAAGCGGATCGATTCGGGCGAGGACACGCCGGCATAGCGCTGGCCGACGATCTCGGGCCAGCGACTCACCACGGCGGACTGGACGAAGCCGAAGCGGCGGAAATGGACGCCGCCGATCTCGGGCACGATCTCCGAAAGCGCGCGCGCGCGCGCAGCACGCGGCCGCTCGGCCGGCGCCTTCGCTCGCCCGCGCGACGCCTTCTTTTCCCCCGACATCCCTGAAGCCCGTTCCGTCATTCCCATCCCCATGCCATAGGCGCCCCATGCCCGTCGATGCCGCTCACGCACTGCTGGCCTGGTACGATGCCCATGCCCGTGCGTTGCCGTGGCGGGCGCCCCCCGGCACGTCCGCGCCAGACCCTTATCGGGTGTGGCTGAGCGAGATCATGCTCCAGCAGACGACGGTCGCGGCGGTCGGCCCTTATTTCGCGAAATTCACGCGGGCGTGGCCGACCGTCGCCGATCTCGCCGCCGCCGACGAGGCCGAACTGATGGCCGCCTGGGCGGGGCTCGGCTATTATGCCCGCGCCCGCAACCTGATCGCCTGCGCGCGGGCGGTGATGGCGGACCATGGCGGGCGATTCCCGGACAGCGAGGAGGGCCTGCGCGCGCTTCCCGGCATCGGCGCCTATACGGCGGCGGCGATCGCCGCGATCGCCTTCGGGCGGCGCGCGGTGGTGGTGGACGCCAATGTCGAGCGGGTGGTGACGCGGCTGTTCGCGTGTGGAGAGCCGCTGCCGAACGCGCGGCCCCGCATCCGGGAGCTGACCGATTCGATCACCCCGGACGCGCGCGCCGGCGACTTCGCGCAGGCGATGATGGACCTCGGCGCGACCGTCTGCACGGTGCGCAATCCGCGCTGCGGCTCCTGTCCGCTCGGCGCCGGCTGCGAGGCGCGGGCCGAGGGCAACGCCGAGGCCTATCCCGTGAAGCCGCCCAGGAAGGCGAAGCCGCGCCGGAAGGGCATCGCCTACTGGCTCGAATCGGATGGCGCGGTGCTGCTCGTCCGCCGCCCCGGCAAGGGGATGCTCGGCGGGATGCGCGCGCTCCCCGGAGGCGCGTGGGGCGACGCCGCCAAGGCCACACCGCCCCTCGACGCCGACTGGCGCCCGATCGGAACGGTCGAGCATATCTTCACCCATTTCGCCCTGTCGCTCGACGTGATGGCCACCCATCTCCCCGGCCGCCCGATCGAGGGCGAATGGTGGCCGGTCGATCGCATCGGGGAAGCGGGCCTCCCCACCCTCTATGCGCGCGCCGCGGCCCTGGGCCGTGCTTCGCAGGAGATGCTGGCTTTATGACGATCCTCCCCGGCTTCACCGGATCGCTGCTCGACCGGGTCGACATGGCCCGCCACGACGAGGCGCTGGTGGCCGCGATGCGCGCCGATCCGCAAGCGCTGCTGCTCCTCCTCGAAGACCTGCACCCGCTCGGCGCGGAGGAAGGCACGCTCGGCTGGGCGCCGCTCGCCGAAATGCGGATCGAGGTGGAGCTGGCGCTGCTCGGCCGGATCGGGGGGCGGCCGCGCTTCGTCGCGCTGACGCCGGGCGTCTCCGCCCTCCGCCGCTCGCCCGAGCTGTTCGCCGCGATCACCGCGCTCCAGCCCGGCGAGGCCGGCACCTACGCCGCCGCGCGCAGCCTGATCGACTGGCACGCCCGCCACGGCTTCTGCCCCAATTGCGGGCACCGGACCGAGGCCTTCCGCGCCGGCTGGGGCCGTCGCTGCCCGAATTGCGGGGCCGAGCATTTCCCGCGGGTCGACCCGGTGGTCATCATGCTCGCCCAGCACGGCACAGGCGACGCCGCGCGCATTCTCGTCGGCCGACAGCCCGCCTTCCCGCCGGGGCGCTATTCGGCGCTGGCGGGCTTTCTGGAGCCGGGCGAATCGGTCGAGGAGGCGGTGACGCGCGAGCTGGCCGAGGAGGCAGGCGTCGCCGTCCATTCGGTGCGCTACATCGCGTCGCAGCCCTGGCCCTTCCCCTCGCAGCTCATGATCGCCTGCGTCGCCATGACCGACGACGACACGCTGCGCATCGACGAGACCGAGCTGGAGGATGCGCGCTGGATCGATCGCGCCGGGGTGGTCGCCGCGATGAACGGCGAGGCGCACGCGCCCTTCCTGCCGCCGCCGCCCTACGCCATCGCCCACACGCTGTTCCGGCGCTGGCTGGCGGAGAGCTGATCCGCCCTAGAGGTCGCGGTTGCGCGCCTTGCGATAGGTGCCGAGGATACGCACCCAGCGCGAATAGAAGGCCAGTTCCTCCAACGCGCGGGCGACGCCCGGCTCGTCGGGATGGCCCTCGATATCCGCGTAGAACTCGGTCGCCTGGAAGGCGCCGCCGCGCTGGTAGCTCTCCAGCTTGGTCATGTTGACGCCGTTGGTGGCGAAGCCGCCCAGCGCCTTGAACAGCGCGGCGGGGACGTTCTTCACCTGGAACATCAGCGTCGTCATATAGGGGCCGCTGCCCAGCTCCTCGGGTGCTTCGAGCGCCAGCGCGAGGAAGCGGGTGGTGTTGTCCTCCTCGTCGGCGATGCCCTCGGCGAGAATCGGCAGGCCGTAGAGTTCGGCCGCCAGACGCGGCGCCAGCGCCCCAAGCCGGGCGGGCGCGCCCATCTCCACCACGGCGGCGGCGGCGGCGGCGGTGTCCGGGAAGGGAATCGCCCGGATGCCGTTCCCGCGCAGCCAGTGGCGGCATTGGCCCAGCGCCTGCGGGTGGCTCATCGCCTCCTCCACTTCGCCGAGCGTGCCCGAACCCAGCAGGCAGTGGCGGATCGGCAGGAAATGCTCGCCGATGATGGTGAGCCCGCTCTCCGGCAGCAGGAAGTGCATGTCGGCGACGCGGCCGTGCAGCGAATTCTCGATCGGGATCAGCGCGCGCTCGGCCCGCCCTTCGCGCACCGCGTCGATCGCATCCTCGAAGCCGAAGCAGGGCAGCGGCAGCGCGTCGGGAAAGGCCTCTCCCACCGCGATATGCGAATTGGCGCCCGGCGCGCCCTGAAAGGCGACGGCGCGGGCGGGATCGGCGGCGGCGGCGGCGGCCATCGCATCGACGAGGACGGCGGCGGGGGCGGGATAGGTCTGCATGTAAAGCCGCGACTACGCGCTGTCCGGTGGTGGCTGCAAGCGCGCTTGCGCAGCCCGGTTGGCGATTCTATGCATTGGCTGCCTGTATCGCGCCTGTAACGGCGCTGGACATAAGCCGCCAGAATAGGCGTAAAAAAGGGGAGTGTTGCGGGGCATGGACGACCGGACCAACACGATCGCCGGCTGGGTACTTGCCGCGGGTATTGCCGCGCTTGGTCTGACAGTTGTCACGGGTGAATATTTTCACGCCGAGCGACCTGAGAAGATGGGCTACACCGTCGAGGGCGTCGAACAGGAAGCCGGCGCCGAAGCCGCTCCCGCCGAACAGCCCATCGAAGCCTATCTCGCCAAGGCGGACCCGGCGAAGGGCGCGGACGTCTTCAAGAAGTGCGGCGCCTGCCACACCGACCAGAAGGGCGGCCCCAACGGCATCGGCCCGCAGCTCTGGGATGTCGTCGGGCGCCCCCGCGCGACCGAGGCGGGCTTCGCCTATTCCGACGCGCTGAAAGGCAAGCCCGGCGCGTGGGACTGGGATACGCTCGGCCAGTGGCTGAAGAGCCCCAAGGACTTCGCGCCCGGCACCAAGATGACCTTCGCCGGCCTCTCCAACCCGCAGGACCGGGCGAACGTGATCGCCTATCTCAACACGCAGAGCGATGCGCCCAAGCCACTGCCAACGGCGCCCGCCGCCGCTCCGGCCGCCGCCGCGGGCACCGCCGCCGCCGCCAAGCCGGGCGAGAACAGCGCCGGCGAGGGCGCCAAGAAGCAGCCGGTCGTCACCGAGGCGCAGGCCGCCGCCAATCCCAAGGGCACGGTCGGCGGCAATGCGGCGCCGGGCGTGACGGGCAACGAGGCCCAGCAGAAGAAATAAGCGGCAAGCGCTTCCGGGCCGCGATCGCGCCGCCCGGAAGCGCGCTCAAAAGCGGCTTATCCGGCCGCGACCACGTCCGGCATGTCGTAATAATCGCGGACGATCTCCCACGCCTCTTCCGCCGTCTCGACGAAGCGGAACAGGTCGAGATCCTGCGGCGCGATCACGCCATAGTCGGCGAGCGCGCGCCAGTTGACCACCGTCTCCCAGAACTCGCGGCCGAACAGCAGGATCGGCAGCGGCGAGGTCTTGCCCGTCTGGATCAGGGTGAGCAGCTCGAAGAACTCGTCGAACGTGCCGAAGCCGCCGGGGAACACCGCCACCGCGCGGGCGTGCAGCAGGAAGTGCATCTTCCTGAGCGCGAAATAGTGGAAGCGCATCGAGAGGTGCGGCGTGACATAGGGGTTCGGCGCCTGCTCGTGGGGCAGCACGATGTTGAGGCCGATCGTATCCGCGCCGACGTCGCGCGCGCCGCGATTCGCGGCCTCCATGATCGAGGGGCCGCCGCCCGAGCAGACCACGAACTGGCGCTTGCCGTCGGCGTCGGGCGCGACACGGCTGGCGATCCGGGCGAGCTTGCGGGCTTCGTCGTAATAATGGGCGTTCGATGCGAGGCGCTCGGCGATGCGGCGCTGCTCGGGGGTCTTGGCGGCATCGACCAGCATCTTCGCCCGCTCGGGCTCGGGGATGCGCGCCGAGCCGTAGAACACGAAGGTGGAAGCGATGTCGGCCTCGTCGAGGATCACCTGGGTCTTCAGCAGTTCGAGCTGGAAGCGCACCGGGCGCAGATCCTCGCGCAGCAGGAACTCGTCGTCCTGGAAGGCGAGGCGGTAGGAAGGATCTTCCGTCTGCGGCGTCACCACCGCTTCGCGGGCGGTCTTCGCCTCGGTCTTGGCGGGAGCGAAGATGCGCTTGGGAACGCCGGCCTTGTCGCCGGCCGGAGTGCGGTTCTGATCGTTCATTGGCGGGGGTTTAGCCGCCCTTCAGGGCCGTGGGAAGATTTCAGCGGCAATAGGTGCCCGGCCCCATGTCGAAATGCAGGTGGTTGCGGTGGAGCGCGTTGGCGTCCGGCCCGAGCACGATATGGAAGCGCCGGCACGCCGCGTCATGCACCGCGCGCAGGAAGTTGCGGGCATATTCGTCCGGCCCGTTCCAGTCGTTGAGGACGGTGATCCGTCGTCCGTTGGCGAGCACGAAGCCGGAGATGTCGACCGCGTCGGACAGGCCATGTTCGGAGAGCTTGTTGCCCTCGACATTGTTGATCGGCCGGCAACTGTAGGTGCCGAAGCTCTCGATCTTGACCACCGGCGAGGAGAGCCATGCCTCGGCCGCCTTCTGCGTCGCGTCGCGGGTCCAGCGGGTGAAGGCGTCGGCGAGCGGACAGGTCATCGCGCCGAGATTGGTGACGGGCATCCCTATGTCCGAAAGCTGCACCGTACCGATCGCCGAGCAGCCGCCGCCGAACACCCGGTCGGGCAGCACGCTGTATCGCGCGCCGTCGGCGGAGAGCCGGCTCAGGCACTGGCGCCGCGCCGCCGCGTCATAGGCCGGGCGCTCGGGCGGCGGGCGATATCGCACCGGCCCGCGCGCCGGCGGCCGCTTCTGCGGCACGCACGAAACGAGGAGCAGGGCAGCCGCCCCCAAGGCCGGAACCGAACGCAAACGACGCATAGGCCACCCTCCGCCCCGCCAGCCTAATCGGCCGGGGGAACGGGGTCATCTCCCCCTCGCATCCTCCCGGCTCATTTCGCCGCACGGACGGCGGCGCCGAAAGGAAATGTCGCCTCGAACGATCGATGCGACATATTTACGCGGTTGACTCCCCCGCCTGCGTCTCTAAAGGCGGCGGCGGGCCACGCCGTCCCAACGCGGCGCGTGCTCTCTGTGAGGAGAGTCTATATGACTGATACGTTGCGTGCGGACGCCACTCTTGCGCCCGTTGAACATCCGACAGCGCCCAAGCCGGCGCGTCCCTTCTTCTCTTCCGGCCCCTGCGCCAAGCCTCCGGGCTGGGAAGCCGCGAACCTGCCGCACGCCTCGCTCGGCCGTTCGCACCGCTCGAAGCTCGGCAAGAGCCGCCTCGCCTACGCGATCGAGCTGACCCGCAAGATTCTTCAGGTGCCCGATACGCACCGCATCGGCATCGTCCCCGGTTCGGATACCGGCGCGGTCGAGATGGCGATGTGGACGATGCTCGGTGCCCGCCCCGTGACCACGGTGGCCTGGGAGAGCTTCGGTGAAGGTTGGGTCACCGATGCCGCCAAGCAGCTCAAGCTCGATCCGACGGTCGTCAAGGCGCCCTATGGCGAGCTGCCGGACCTCGCCGCGATCGATCAGGACAGCGACGTCGTCTTCACCTGGAACGGCACCACCTCGGGCGTGCGCGTGCCGAACGGCGACTGGATCAGGGACGACCGCGAAGGCCTGCTGATCTGCGACGCCACCTCGGCGGTGTTCGCGCAGGACGTGCCGATCGAGAAGCTCGATGTCGTCACCTTCTCCTGGCAGAAGGTGCTGGGCGGCGAGGGCGCGCATGGCGTCATCATCCTCTCGCCGCGCGCGGTCGAGCGGCTGGAGACCTACACGCCGAGCTGGCCGATCCCCAAGGTCTTCCGCCTCACCGCCAAGGGCAAGCTCTCCGAAGGCGTCTTCAAGGGCGAGACGATCAACACGCCGTCGATGCTGGCGGTGGAGGACTATATCCACTCGCTGGAATGGGCGCTGTCGCTGGGTGGGCTCTCGGGCCTGATCGCGCGCGCCGACGCCAATGCCGCGGCGCTCGACAAGATCGTGGCGGAGCGCGACTGGCTCGATCATCTCGCGGCCGATGCCTCGGTGCGCTCGAACACCAGCGTCTGCCTCAAGTTCGCGGGCGATGCGGTGAAGGGCCTCGACGATGACGGCCTGACCGCGATCGAGAAGAAGATGGTGTCGAAGCTCGAGGCCGAGGACGCCGCCTACGATCTCGGCTCGTATCGCGACGCTCCTCCGGGGCTTCGCATCTGGTGCGGCGCGACCGTCGAGACGGCCGACATCGAGGCGCTCGGGCCGTGGCTCGACTGGGCCTTCGCGAGCGCCAAGGCGGGCTGAACCCACTTCCTCCATTCCCCGTCACCCCGGCGAAGGCCGGGGTCCAGGGCATCAGGCGCTGCGTGTGCGGCTCTGGATCCCGGCCTTCGCCGGGATGACGAAGCAAAGGGCATCGACATGGCTAAAGTTCTGATTTCCGACAAGATGGACCCCAAGGCCGCCCAGATCTTCCGCGAGCGCGGAGTCGAGGTGGACGAGATCACCGGCAAGACGCCGGACGAGTTGAAGGCGATCATCGGCGACTATGACGGCCTCGCCATCCGCTCCTCCACCAAGGTGACGAAGGACATCCTCGCCCACGCGAAGAACCTCAAGGTCGTCGGCCGCGCCGGCATCGGCGTGGATAACGTCGATATCCCCGCCGCCTCGGCGGCCGGCGTGGTGGTGATGAACACCCCGTTCGGCAACTCGATCACCACCGCCGAACACGCCATTGCGCTCATGTTCGCCCTCGCCCGCGACCTGCCCGAAGCCGACAAGTCGACCCAGGCCGGCAAGTGGGAGAAGAACCGCTTCATGGGCGTCGAGGTGACGGGCAAGACGCTCGGCCTGATCGGCGCGGGCAATATCGGCTCGATCGTCGCGGATCGCGCGCTCGGCCTGCGCATGAAGGTTGTGGCTTACGACCCCTTCCTCACCGAAGAGCGCGCCGTGGAGCTGGGCGTCACCAAGGCGACGCTCGACGAACTGCTGGCCAAGGCCGACTTCATCACGCTGCACACGCCGCTCACCGACCAGACGCGCAACATCCTCTCGGCCGAGAATCTCGCCAAGACCAAGAAGGGCGTGCGCATCGTCAACTGTGCGCGCGGCGGGCTGATCGACGAGGCGGCGCTGAAGGCGGGGCTCGATTCGGGCCACATCGCCGGGGCCGCGCTCGACGTGTTCGTCACCGAGCCCGCCAAGGAATCGCCGCTGTTCGGCACCCCCAACTTCATCTCGACGCCGCATCTCGGCGCCTCCACGACCGAGGCGCAGGTCAATGTCGCGATCCAGGTGGCCGAGCAGATGGCCGATTTCCTCGTCTCGGGCGGCGTCACCAACGCGCTCAACATGCCGAGCCTGTCGGCCGAGGAAGCGCCCAAGCTCAAGCCGTACATGGCGCTCGCCGAGAATCTCGGCTCGCTGATCGGCCAGCTCGAGGGCGACGCGATCAAGGGCGTGGCGATCGAGGTCGAGGGCGCCGCCGCCGAGCTCAACCAGAAGCCGATCACCGGCGCGGTGCTGGCCGGGCTGATGCGCGTCTATTCGGACACGGTGAACATGGTCAACGCACCGACCCTCGCCAAGGAGCGCGGGCTCGACGTGCGCGAGGTGCGCCATGATCGCGAGGGCGACTATCACACGCTGGTCCGCGTGACCGTCGACACGGCCAACGGCCAGAAGTCCGTCGCCGGCACGCTGTTCGGCAATGCCTCGCCCCGCCTCACCGAGATCTTCGGCATCAAGGTGGAGGCCGATCTCGACGGCCCGATGCTCTACATCGTCAACGAGGACGCGCCGGGCTTCATCGGCCGCCTCGGCACGACGCTGGGCGAGGCGGGCGTCAACATCGGCACCTTCCACCTCGGCCGCCGCGCGGCGGGTGGCGAAGCGGTGCTGTTGCTCTCGGTCGACACCGCCGTCGGGGAGCCGCTGCTCGCCAAGGTGCAGACGCTTCCGGGCGTGAAGACCGTCAAGGCGCTGACGTTCTGATGCAACAGCCGGCCCGCCTCTCCGACCGGGGCGGGCCGGTAAGACTGGCATCGCGGCCAAACCACGCTAAAGGGGCTCACGCGATGACCTCACCCTCCCTCCTGCCCGAAGGGCTGCGCGACCGGCTGCCGCCGGAGGCCGAAGCGCTCGGCCGCGTCCGTGGAGCCGTGCTCCAGACCACCGAACTGAACGGCTATGCCCGTGTCGACCCGCCGCTGGCGGAGTTCGAGGCGACGTTGCTCGGCCGGCTCAAATCCTCGCGATCGACAGACCTGCTGCGCGTGATCGATCCGATCTCGCAGCGCACGCTGGCGCTCCGCCCCGACATCACCGCGCAGGTCGGCCGCATCGCGGTCACCCGCCTCGCCCACCGGCCGCGCCCGCTGCGCCTGTGCTATGCGGGGCAGGTGCTCAAGGTCCGCGGCACCCAGCTCCGCCCCGAGCGCGAGATGTGCCAGGCCGGCGCCGAAATCGTCGGCACCGATTCGGTCGCCGCCGTGATCGAGGCGATCCGCGTGGCGCTCGACGCGCTCACCACCGCCGGGGCCACCGGGCTGTCGGTCGATCTCACGCTCCCCGATCTGGTGCCGCTGCTCGCCGCCGGGCCGATGCCGGTCGCCGATATCGAAGCGGTCATCCACGAACTCGACGGCAAGGACGCCGGCGCGCTCGCGGCGCTCGGTGCCGAAGCCTATCTGCCGCTGATCGAGGCGGCCGGCCCGGTCGATACGGCGACCACCCAACTCGCGGCCCTCGATGTCGGCGGGCTGCTCGCCTCGCGGCTCGACGGCGTGCGCGCCATCGCCGCCGCGATCGGCGACCGCGCGACGCTCACCCTCGATCCGACCGAGCGCCACGGCTTCGAATATCAGAGCTGGATCGGCTTCTCGCTGTTCGCCGAAGGCGTGCGCGGCGAGGTCGGGCGCGGCGGCTCCTATTCGATCGTCCACCCGGACGGGCATGAGGAGCCGGCGGTCGGCTTCTCGCTCTATCTCGATCCGATCGTCGACGCGGGCGTGGCGCCGGAAGGGCGCGACCGCGTGTTCCTGCCGCTCGGCACCGACGATGCCGCCGCCGCGCGCCTGCGGGCCGATGGCTATGCGACCATCGCCGCCCTCTCCGATGCCGATGACGCCGCTGCGCTCGGCTGCACCCATATCTGGGCGGTGAACGCCCTCCAAACGCTAGGAAACTAACATGGCCAACGTCACCGTCGTCGGCGCCCAGTGGGGCGATGAGGGCAAGGGCAAGATCGTCGACTGGCTCTCCGAGCGGGCCGAGGTCGTGGTCCGCTTCCAGGGCGGCCACAATGCCGGCCACACGCTCGTCGTGGGCGAGAATGTCTACAAGCTGAGCCTGCTTCCCTCGGGCATCGTGCGCGGCACGCTGTCGGTGATCGGCAATGGCGTGGTGCTCGATCCGTGGCATCTGCGCGACGAGATCGCCAAGCTGCGCGGCCAGGGCGTCACCATCACCCCGGACAATCTCCACATCGCCGAGACATGCCCGCTGATCCTCCCCTTCCACCGCGACCTCGACGGCCTGCGCGAGGACGCGAGCGGCGCCGGCAAGATCGGCACAACGCGCCGCGGCATCGGCCCGGCTTACGAGGATAAGGTCGGCCGCCGCGCGATCCGCGTGTGCGACCTCGCCCATCTCGACGCGCTCAGCCCGCAGATCGAACGGCTGTGCGCGCACCACGATGCGCTGCGCGCCGGCTTCGGCGAGCCGCCGATCGACCGCGAGCGCCTGCTGGCCGACCTGCGCGAGATCGCCGACGTCGTGCTGCCCTATGCGAAGCCGGTGTGGGTGTCGCTCAACGACGCCAAGCAGGCCGGCAAGCGCATCCTGTTCGAGGGCGCGCAGGGCATCCTGCTCGACGTCGATCATGGCACCTATCCGTTCGTCACCTCGTCCAACACGATCGCGGGCACGGCGGCCAATGGCTCAGGGCTCGGCCCCAGCGGCGCGGGCTTCGTCCTCGGCATCGCCAAGGCCTACACCACGCGCGTCGGCTCCGGCCCTTTCCCGACCGAGCAGGATAACGAGATCGGCGAGCGCCTCGGCACGCGCGGCCACGAGTTCGGCACCGTCACCGGCCGCAAGCGCCGCTGCGGCTGGTTCGATTCGGTGCTGGTGCGTCAGGCGGCGGCGGTGTCGGGCATCTCGGGCATCGCGCTCACCAAGCTCGACGTTCTGGACGGCTTCGACGAGATCAGGATCTGCGTCGGCTATCGCATCGGCGATCGCGATTACGACTATCTCCCGCCCCACGCCTCCGATCAGGCAGCGGTGGAGCCGATCTACGAGACGATCGAAGGCTGGAGCCAGTCCACCGCCGGCGCGCGGAGCTGGGCGGAACTTCCGGCCGCCGCGATCAAATATATCCGCCGCGTGGAAGAACTGATCCGCTGCCCGGTGGCGCTGGTTTCCACCAGCCCCGAGCGCGACGACACCATCCTCGTCCGCGATCCCTTCGCCGACTGACATAAAAAGGGCCGGAGCATCGCTGCTCCGGCCCTCCTTGCATGGCAGGCATGGAGACCCGCCTGCCCGCCACCAAGCGCTTATTTCGGCTTATGCTTGTGCTTGGTCTTCGTTGTGGTGGTCGTCGTGCCGCTGGTGTCGGTGGCGCCCGTGGCCGAGCCCGCCGATGGATCGCCGGCCGGAGCCTGGGTGGCGCTGGGGTCGCCGGCCGGGGCCGTGGCGGGCGGTGTCGCGCTCATATCCCCGCTGGGCGCCGTCGTGCCCGAAGACGGCGGAGCCTGCATCCCGCCGGGGGCTCCGCCCTGATCCGTCACCTGGGCGAAGGCCGCCGCCGGCATCAGAGCGATGGCCGCAGCGGCGATCAGAACATTACGCATCCTACTCTCCTCATGGTCTCTCCTGACGGAGGTTAACCATGAACGCGCCGCTATCCGGGCGGTGCCGCGCCCCGCCGCCGGGCCGGAGCGGCTGGTCGGAGCGGGCGGATTTTCGTCGTGTCAGCGGCCCGTCTGGGCGCGGTGGAGCAATTTCTGGTCGGCGAGCACCAGCGCCATCATCGCCTCGACCACCGGGACCGCCCGGATGCCGACGCACGGATCATGGCGGCCCTTGGTGCGGATGTCGGACGCCTCGCCCTCGCGGGTGATCGTCTCGACGGGGGTGAGGATCGAGCTGGTCGGCTTCAACGCCACGCGCACCACCACCGGCTGCCCGGTCGCGATGCCGCCCGCGATGCCGCCGGCATGGTTGGCGAGGAAGACGGGCTTGCCGTCGTTGCCGGGGCGCATCGGATCGGCATTCCGCTCGCCGGTCAGCCGCGCCGCCTCGAAACCGTCGCCGATCTCGACGCCCTTCACGGCATTGATGCTCATCATCGCCGAGGCGAGTTCGCTGTCGAGCTTGGCATAAAGCGGCGCGCCCCAGCCGGCGGGGACGCCCTCGGCCACGCACTCGACCACCGCGCCGACCGAAGAGCCGGCCTTGCGCGTGCGGTCCATGATCTCCTCCCAGCGCGCCGCGGCAGCCGCGTCGGGGCAGAAGAAGGGGTTGGCGTCGATCTGCGCCGCGTCGAAGGCGGCCGGATCGATGCGATCGCCGCCCAGCTCGACCAGATAGCCCCGGATGCGGACCTCCGGGATCGCGACGCGTGCCACCGCGCCCGCCGCCACCCGCGCCGCCGTCTCGCGCGCCGAGGAGCGCCCGCCGCCGCGATAATCGCGGAAGCCATACTTCGCGTCATAGGCATAGTCGGCATGGCCGGGGCGATAGGCCAGCGCCACCTCGGAATAATCCTTGGAGCGCTGGTCGACATTCTCGATGCTGAGGCTGATCGGGGTGCCGGTGGTCTTGCCCTCGAACACGCCCGACAGGATACGGACCTGATCCGGCTCCTGCCGCTGCGTGGTGAAGCGCGAGGTGCCGGGGCGGCGCTTGTCCAGCCAGGGCTGGATGTCCGCCTCGCCGAGAGGCAGCCCCGGCGGGCAGCCGTCCACCACGGCGCCCAGCGCCGGACCATGGCTCTCGCCCCAGGTGGTGAACCGGAAGACCCGGCCGAAGCTGTTCCAGCTCATCAGACGAGCGACATGTCGGGCGCGTCCTCGGCCTTCATGCCGATGACGTTGTAGCCGGCGTCGACATGGTGGATCTCGCCCGTCACGCCCGCCGACAGATCGGACAGGAAGTAGAGCCCCGATCCGCCGACATCCTCGATGGTGACGGTGCGCTTGAGCGGCGCGTTCAGCTCGTTCCACTTCAGGATATAGTTGAAGTCGCCGATGCCGCGCGCGGCCAGCGTCTGGATCGGGCCGGCCGACACCGCGTTGACGCGAATCTTCTCCGCGCCGAGATCGACGGCGAGATACTTCACGCTCGTCTCCAGCGCGGCCTTGGCGACGCCCATCACGTTGTAATGCGGGATCACCTTCTCGGCACCGTAGTACGTCAGCGTCAGGATCGAGCCGCCGTTCGGCATCATCTCGCGCGCCCGCTTGGCGACGGCCACCAGCGAGTAGGCCGAGATGTTCATCGTCATCAGGAAATTATCGAGCGTGGTGTCGTAGAATTTCCCGCGAAGCTGCGTCTTGTCCGAGAAGCCGATGGCGTGGACGACGAAGTCGATCGTCGGCCAGCGGCCCTTCAGCGTATCGAACGCCGCATCGAGCGCGTCCATGTCGGACACGTCGCAATCGATCAGGAAATCCGAGCCCAGTTGCTCAGCGAGCGGACGGACGCGCTTTTCCAGCGCCTCGCCCTGGTAACTGAAGGCAAGCTCCGCACCGTGCTCGCGCAGCATCTTCGCGATGCCCCACGCCAGCGACTTGTCGTTCGCAAGGCCCATGATGAGCCCGCGCTTGCCTTCCATCAGACCGGCCATGATGCCTCCTCAGTCTCTTTGGGCGCCTCCTTTAGGCTTGGCGAGGGCGATTCCGCCAGTGCCGCGTTCACATGAGCGCCGATCACCATGCCGAGCCCCACCAGCCAGAAGAAGAACAACATGATGATGACGCCCGCCAGGCTGCCATAAGTGCGGTTGTAGCCGCCGAGCAGGCCGAGCACGACGGGCAGCAACGCCGTCGTCGCCAGCCACCAGATCGAGGTGAATAGCGCGCCGGGCCATTTCGGGCTGTTCGAGAAACGGTAGCGGCTCGGCGTCAGCGTGTAGAACAGGATGTAGAGCGCGCCGAACATCACCACGCCCGGCACGAGGCGGGAAAGGCCGATCCACCCCGCCACCTCCCGCGCGAAGGGCAGCAGGCGGTAGACGAACTGCTCTGCGGCGGTCAGCACCACCTGCATCGAGAAGGCCACCATCACCAGCATCACCGCGACGATGATGATCGCCACCGATCCCAGCCGCGCGTGCCAGAAGGCGCCGCTCGCGCGCAGGCCATAAGCGCGGCGCAGGATGTCGCGGATCGTCTCGATATAGCTGCCGACCGTCCACAGCCCGACGATCGCGCCCATCCAGAGCAGCGGCCCGGTGCGCGCCGCCAGCACCGAATCGATCGCGGGCCTGAGCAGCCCCGCCACCCCGTGCGGCAGCACGCGCAGGAAAGAGTTCACCGCCTCCGCCCCATCGCCCGAGCGGCCCAGGAGCTGGGCCAGCGCGGTCATGATGATGAAGAAGGGGAAGAGCGTCAGCAGCGTCAGATAAGCGAGGTTGCCGGCATGGATGAAGCCGTCCGAATAGACGCCGACGATGATGCGGCGGATCACCTCGAAGGCCTGCCCCGTCAACCCGAACCCCGCCTTCGCGCGCTCCAGCGTGCCGAGGCGGGCGGCGCGGGCCTCGGGGCTTTCGGGGGACAGGCCTTTCATCGAGGGGTCAGACGCCCAACCCCGCGCGCGGGTTGCGCGAGCGATCGCCCTGCCATTCGTCGACCAGCTTCTCCAGCTCGGCATCCCCCGACGGGATGTCGATCAGCAGCGTGACGAACTGGTCGCCGCGCCCCCCGGTGGCGCGGTGGAAGCCTTTGCCGCCGAGCCTGAGCACCTTGCCCGACGTCGAGCCCCTGGGCACCGTCACCATCACCGGGCCGTCCACCGTCGGCACCTTCACCTTGCCGCCGAGCACCGCCTCGTCGAGCCGCACCGGCAGATCGAGCCGCACATCGTCGCCCTCGCGCCTGAAGAAGCGGTGGGGCGTCACCTCGATGGTGACGATCGCGTCGCCGGGGCCGCCGGGGCCGGGCTCGCCCTGTCCGGGAAGACGGCGCTGCGTGCCCGTCTCGACGCCTGCGGGGAGCTTCAGCTCGATCGTCTTGCCGTTGGACAGGCTTACCCGCTGCGCGCGGAGCGCCGCCGCATCCTCGAAGCTCACCGCGAGGCGATAGGCGACGTCCGCGCCCTTCTGTTGCGGGGCAGCACCACGGCGACGGCCACCGAAGGGGCCGCCACCACCGCCGAACAGCTCATCGAAGATGCTGCTGAAATCGCCGCTCTCGCCCTCGAAGCCCGCCGCGCCGCCGGGGCCGGCGCCCGGCCGGAAGCCGCCGCGCCCGCCGAAGGGGTTGCCGCCGCCCGCCCCCGCGCCGAAGCCGAAGGGTGACTTGGGGTTGCCCTCGCCATCGATCTCGCCGCGATCGAAGCGGGCGCGCTTGTCCTTGTCGGACAGCAGGTCATAGGCCGCCGTCACCGCCGAGAAGCGTTCGGCCGCCTTGGGATTGTCGGCATTGCGATCGGGATGAAGCTCCTTGGCGAGCTTGCGATAGGCCGACTTGATCGCCTTTTCATCGGCATTTCGGGCCACGCCCAGGGTCTGATAGGGATCCGCCATTGTCTACCTGTATCGCAGTCCTCGCCGTAACCAACTGTTGCCCAAATGCAACAAGTGAGATGTGGACTCGCCACGCCTAACGCAAGAGGCCCGTCAACGCTATGTGGAGCGCATGACCGACGATCCCCATGCCCTGTTCGCCGCCTGGCTCGAAGACGCCCGCACGAGCGAACCCAACGATCCCAACGCGATGGCGGTTGCGACCGTCGGGGCAGACGGGATGCCGTCGGTCCGCATGGTGCTGCTCAAGGGCCATGATGCGCGCGGTTTCGTCTTCTACACCAACCAGCAGAGCCGCAAGGCGGGCGAATTGACCGCCAACCCCAAGGCCGCTCTCCTCTTCCATTGGAAGAGCCGGCGCCGGCAGGTGCGGATCGAAGGGCCGGTGAGCCTCGTCGCCGATGCGGAGGCCGATGCCTATTTCGCCTCGCGCGGCCGGGATTCGCAGCTCGGGGCCTGGGCATCCGACCAGTCCCGCCCGCTCGCGGATCGCGCCACCTTCGAGGCGCGCTTCGAGGCCGAGCAGGCGCGTTTCGAGGGCCGCGACGTGCCCCGCCCACCGCATTGGGGCGGTTATCGCGTAACCCCTGCGCGGATCGAGTTCTGGAGCGACCGCGCCCACCGGCTGCACGAACGCCGCGTCTTCACGCGCACCGCCGACGGCTGGCACGAGGGGTTGCTCTACCCATGAACCGCACCGCCGATCAGGAGACGGGCACCCTCAACCGCCGTGCGGCGCTCGCCAGCGTGGGGGTGGCGACGCTGCTGCTCGGGCTCAAGGGCTATGCCGCGCTGGTCAGCGGATCGGTGGCGATGCTGGCCTCGCTGGCCGACACGGGCCTCGATCTCGTCGCCTCGGTGGTGACGCTCTACGGCGTCCATGTCGCCGCCCAGCGCGCCGACGAGCATCACCGCTTCGGCCATGGCAAGGCCGAATCGCTCGCCGCGCTGTTCCAGGTGGCGCTGATCGCGGCCTCTGCCGTGGCGATCGCGGCGCGCGCGGTGATGGCGCTGCTGCACGCGACGCCGACCGCCTCGCCCGAAGCCGGGATCATCGCCTCGATCGTCGCGGCCGCCGCGACGCTGGCGCTGCTCGCCTATCAGCGCGCGGTGATCGCGCGGACCCGCTCGGTCGCGATCGGGGCGGATCATCTCCACTACAAGTCGGACCTGGCGCTCAACGGTGCGGTGGTGCTGGCGCTCGCGCTCGATCGCTATGCCGGGCTCACCGGCGTGGATGCGCTGTTCGGCCTGCTGATCGCGCTGTGGCTGGGCTGGGGGGCGTGGACGTCGGCCACCCACGCCATCGACCAGCTCATGGACCGTGAATGGCCCGAGGAGAAGCGCCGCGCCTTCCTCGATCTCGCCGCCACCATCCCGGCGATGGCGGGAATGCACGACCTGCGCACCCGCACCAGCGGCGCGCATGATTTCGCGCAGTTCCACATGTCCTTCCCGGCCGAGACGACGATCGGCGTCGCGCATATGGTGATGGAGGATATCGAGACGCGGCTGACGGCGGCCTTTCCGGGGCTGGAAGTGCTGATCCACCCCGATCCCGTCGGCCATGTCGATCAGGAGGGCGCGCTGCCCAAGGCCATCGCGGAAAGGAGCGAGATATGAGGTTGCCCTTCCTCCAGATAGACGCCTTCGCGGATCGGCCGTTCGCCGGCAATCCGGCGGCGGTAATGCCGCTCGACCGCTGGCTGGAGGACGAGACGCTCCAGCGCATCGCAGCGGAGAACAATCTCTCCGAAACCGCCTTCCTCGTGACGGATGCCACCGGGGAGGCCGATTTCGAGCTGCGCTGGTTCACGCCCACGACCGAGGTGGCGCTGTGCGGCCATGCCACGCTCGCTTCGGGCCATGCCATCCTCGGCACCGAGCCTTGCCGCAGCCGCGTCACCTTCCGCACGCGAAAGGCGGGCATCCTCGCCGTCGCGCGGGACGGGGCCGGCTACAAGCTCGCGCTGCCGGCGTGGAAGCCCGAGCCCCGGCCGCTGCCCGCGATCGTTGCCGCGCTGGGGCTCGACGAGGTGGTGGAAACATTGTGGCACCCGCATCGCTATGCGCTCGTCATCGTCGAGAATGAGGATATCGTGCGCGGCCTCAGCCCCGATTTCCGGGCGCTGGCGGCGGATGGCGACATCCTCACCATCGTCTCGGCGCGGGGCCGCGAGACCGACATCGTCAGCCGCGCCTTCGCGCCCGGCGGGGGCGTCGACGAGGATCCGGTGACCGGTTCGGCCCATGCGGTGATGACGCCCTATTGGGCGGAAAAGCTCGGCCGGCCGGAGTTCAGCGCCTGGCAGGCCTCGGCACGGGGCGGGCATCTCGGCTGCCGGCTCGACGGCGAGCGCGTGATCCTGTCGGGGCACTGCGTGACGGTCGTCGAAGGCACCCTGTTGCTTCCCTGCAACTGATCGCGCGGACGTGCAAAGCGTCAGAATTGTGACATCGTTGTCGTTTTGACCGCCCTCGCGGTGCCGGTTACGTCCCCGCGCAGCAGGAGCGGAATGCCGCCCGGCGGGCGCGGAGGAGGGCCAGCACAGCCCCGAACTCTCGCGGCGTGACAGAAGCCGAGGTGGCGAGGCGCTGGCGCCCTGTCTACCGGTCCGGCTCCATCCGCGCCCGCTACATCCCTGTCGGCCCTAGCGCCGGCGCACCGCCCAATAGAGCAGCACCGACCCCGCGATCACCGCGAAGAGGCCGCCGATCTCCGTCCAGCTCGCCAGCGCGATGCAGGCGGCCATGCTCGCGATGCCGAGCACCACCCACAGCCCGAGCGCGGGCAGGCGCACCGGCGTCCCCGCCAGCGCCACGTCGCGTTGCCGGAGCCGCCACACCGCGGCACAGCCGCCGATATAGAGCGCACAGCCCGCTAGCGAGGAAAGCACCACCAGTTCCTCGAACGTGCCCGTCACCGCCAGCGTGATCGCGATGGCGGCGTGGACGAGGATGGCGTTGGCCGGCACTTTCCGCGCCGACACCTCGCCCAGCGCGCGCGGCAGGAAGCCGTCGCGGGCGAAGGCGAACAACATGCGCGGCGCACCGAGGATGTCGCTGCCCAGCCACGCCGCCAGCGACAGCGCGGTGCCGGCGAGCAGCAGCAGGCCGAGGCGCGGGTCGATCGTCGCCATGCCGTCCGCGAGCGGGGCTTTCGAAGCGCCAAGGCCAGCCCCCAGCAGCCCCTGCGCCACCATCTGGATCGCGACATAGGCGATGGTCACGAAGGCCATCGCCCCGATCAGCGCGCGCGGCAAGGTGCGCGCCGGATTGGCGACCTCGCCGCTGACGCCGAGCGCCGTCTCCATCCCCTGGAAGGCGAACAGCGACAGCAGCACCGCGCGGCCCACCCCAGCCGCATCGGGTGCCGCGCCCGCGCCGATCTTCGCCGGATCGAGGAAGAACAGGCCCACGCCCACGAACAGCGCCAAAGGCAACAGCTTCACCGCCGTCGCCGCCGCGATCAGCCGCGAGGCGATGCGCGCGCCGGCGAGGTTCACCAGCGTGAGCCCGCCCAGCACGCCGACGATGATCCCGGCCCGCGGCAGCGCTCCCCCCAGCACGGGGAAGAAATGGGCCAGCGCATCGGCCAGCCCGGCCGCGATCCCGCCGCTGGCGAGCACGGCGGCGAGCCACAGCAGCACGCCCATCACGAAGCCCGGCAGCGGCCCGAACGCCTGCTCGACATAGCCATAAGGCCCGCCCGAGGTCGGCACCCGGCTGCCGGCTTCGGCGAAACACAGCACCACGGCCCCCATCGCCACCGCGCAGAACAGGTAGGCGACGAGCGCATAAGGCCCCGCCGCCCGCGCCATGCCGGCGGGCAGCGAGAAGATGCCGGCACCGATGACCGCGTTCACGGTCGCCGCCGCCAGCCCGAACGTGCCGATGCCGCGACTGAGCCCTTCGTCGCGGCCGGTGCCGATCGCTGCCATCAGCGGCGCTGCGCCGCCGTCTTGTCCCGTTCGGCGCGGAATTCGCTGTCCGCCGACCAGTCGGGCCACTGGCGCGAGTTCGCCAGATCGCGACCGAGATCGTAGAGCAGGTCCGCATCCTCGGCCAGGCCCGAGAGATCCCAGTCGGCCGACCATTCGTCGGCGGGCTGGTGGTAGCGATCGCGGGTATAGTCGCGGGCGATCTGGTTGCCGCGCTCGACGCCGCCGTTCAGCAGGTCACGCCCCGAGCCGAAGCTGATCGCCGGCACGCCGCGCTTGGCCATCGAGAAATGGTCCGAACGATAGAAGCCGCCCGCCTCGACGCGCGGATCGGGCGTATAGGTGCGGCCCTGCTTCTTGCCCTCGGCGATCAGATCGTCGAGCAGGCCGAGCTTGGCGGTGCCCGAGATGGTGAAGTCGTGCGCGCGGCCCGCGACCGAGAGCGCGTCCATGTTGATGACGCCCGCCGTCGTCGCCAGCGGATAGACCGGGTTCGCGGCATAATATTCGGAGCCGAGCAGGCCCTTCTCCTCCGCCGTCACCGCCATGAAGACGAGGCTGCGGTCGGTGCGCGGGGCGGCGGCGAAGGCGCGACCGATCTCGAGCAGCTCGGCGATGCCGGTGCCGTTGTCGACGGCGCCGTTATAGATGCGGTCGCCCTTCGCGTCCGGCGCGCCGACGCCGAGATGGTCCCAATGGCCGGTGTACATCACCGTTTCGTTCGGATGCCTGGCACCCGGCAGGCGGCCCAGCACATTGTGCGAGGTGATGACGCCGGTGTCGGCGGTGAAGCGGGCCGACAAGGTGGGCTTCAGCGTCACCGGCTTGAAATCGCGGGTCTGCGCCTGCTTCTTCAGCGCCTCGAAATCGAGGCCGGAATCCTTGAAAAGCTGCACGGCGAGGTCGCGCTGGATCCACGCTTCCATCGCGGTGTGGGCGGCGGCCGGGTTCTTGCGCACGATGTCGAACTGCGGATTGGTGTTCGAGTTCTTGACCGTCGCCCAGCCATAGGAGGCGGGCTCCGTCTCGTGGATCACCAGCACGCCGGCCGCGCCCTGCCGCGCGCCTTCCTCATATTTATAGGTCCAGCGGCCATAATAGGTCATCGCCTTGCCGCCGAAATCGCCCTGGCCCGTCTCGAAATCGGGATCGTTGACGAGCACGACCATGATCTTGCCGTGCAGATCGACGCCCTTGAAATCGTCCCACTTCCGCTCGGGCGCCTTCACGCCATAGCCGACGAAGACCAGCGGCGCGCCCGCGATGTCGACCGTCTTCTGCCCGTTCATCGGCGCGCGGATGGCGATCTCGTTGCCCTGCGTCAGCGCCTGCCCGCCGATCGAGACGGCGGGCTGGCCGACGATCTCGGAGCGGAGCAGCGGCACGTCCTGCGTCCAGGTGCGCTTGCCGTTGACGAGCGGGCCGCCGGGCTGGAGGCCCGCCGCCTTCATCTGCTGGGTGATGTAGGCGACCGTCTTCACCTCGCCCGCCGTCGCCGGGCCGCGTCCCTCGAAGGCGTCGGAGGAGAGCGTCTTGATATGGTCGGAAAGCCGCTGCGGGCTGAACACCGGCTCGGGCGAGGCGGCGGCGAGAGCGGCTGCGGGCAGCACGGCGAACAGGCAGGCGGGCAGAAGGCGCATCGATATCCCCTATTCTGGTGTGCGCGCGAACCTATCGGCGGAAAGCGCAAATGGGAATGCGCCGCGGCCCGCAGCGGAAGCGGAAGGGAACGATTGCCCTCGGCCAGAGCCTTCCAGGAGCGAAGGTGGTGACGCCGCATTGAGGCGCTGATATCCGTGGGATGGGTATCGCCCCGGCGCGTGGTGGAAGGGGCTGGATTCGAACCAGCGTACACTTGCGTGGGCAGATTTACAGTCTGCTGCCTTTAACCACTCGGCCACCCTTCCAGCGTGCTGACGCCGGGGCGAGGCGCGCCTATTGGCGAATGAACTCTTGCCTGTCAACGCATGAGCGGAGAAAAGCGCGGCCATCATGCGCAAAGGTCATCGCCCCTCCGCCGCCCAGTCCGGCCGTATCCGTCTGTGGGGGCGTCACGCCGTCACCGCAGCCCTCGCCAACCCCGAGCGGACGCTCCGCAAATTGTGGGGCACGCACGATGCGATCGCCTCGCTCGGCCTGTCGCCGTCGATGCTCACCATCCAATATGCCGAGGTGGCCGATCTCGGCCGCATGGTGCCGTCGGATGCGCCGCACCAGGGCCTCGTCCTCGAATGCGATCCCCTGCCCGACCGCTGGCTCGACGAGCTGTTCGAGATGGCGCCCGACGCCGGCGACAAGCGACCGATCCTCGTGCTCGACCAGGTGACGGACCCGCACAATGTCGGCGCGGTGCTGCGCTCGGCGGTGGCGTTCGATGCGCTCGGCATCGTCACGCAGGATCGGCACTCGCCGCCCGAATCGGGGGCGCTGGCCCGCTCCGCCTCCGGCGCGCTGGAGATCATGCCGTGGATCCGCGTGGTGAACCTCGCCCGCGCGCTCGAGGAGATGGCCGAGGCCGGTTACTGGCGCGTCGGCCTCACCGGCCATGCCAAGCTGCTGCTGCCCGACGCGATGGCGCCGGGCAAGCTGGCGCTGGTGCTCGGCGCCGAGGGCGAGGGGATGCGACAGAACACCGAGGCGCATTGCGATGCGCTGGCCAAGCTGCCGATCAGCCCGCGCATGGAGAGCCTCAACATCTCCAATGCCGCCGCCATCGCGCTCTACGCGGCGGCGACGCGCGCCGCCTGAAGGCCTGCTCCCGTCCCTCCCGGTGACGGGAGGGGTTTGCCGCCTCAATCCTCCGGCGCGATGGTGACGCGCAGGCCGTCGAGCGCGTCGGAGAAGGGAATCTGGCAGGACAGCCGCGAGGCGCCGGTGCGGTGGTCCGAACTGTCGAGCAGGTCGTTCTCGTCATCGCTCATCGCGGGCAGCTCTCCCGCGAAGGCGTCGTCGACATAGACATGGCAGGTCGCGCAGGAGCAGCAGCCGCCGCACATCGCCAGCAGCTCGTCGAAGCCATGATCGCGGATCACCTCCATCACGCTGAGGCCGGCTTCGCCCTCGACGGTGGATTCCTGGCCTTCGCGGGTGACGACGATCAACTTCGGCATGTCTTCTCCTCCGGGTGACGGATGCTTGGTGCCCGGCTATGGGTGATGGCCCTTTTTTGCAAGACAAGCGCCAGGGACGATATCCGCGCATGGGCCTTTCGATCGACCAGCTTCATACGTCGCTCCACGCGCTGTCCGCCATGGAGCCCGCCTTCGCCCGCGCGATCGAGCGCGTCGGCCTGCCCGGCCCGCGCAGTTCGGAGCGGGGCTACGCCACCCTGCTGCGCACCATCGTCGGCCAGCAGGTGAGCGTCGCCTCGGCGCGCGCGGTGTGGGGGCGGCTGGAAGGGGCGCTCGGCGATCTCGACGATCCGGCCCGGATCGAGGCCGCCAGCGACGAGACGCTGCGCGCCGCCGGCCTGTCTCGCCAGAAGACCGGCTATGCCCGCAGCCTCGCCGGGCTGGTGCGCTCGGGCGAGCTCGATCTGGCGCGCCTGCCCCTCGACGACGAGGAGGCGATCGCGGCGCTGGTGAAGATCAAGGGCATCGGCCGCTGGTCTGCGGAGATCTATCTGCTGTTCGCGGAAGGGCGGCCGGATATCTGGCCGGCGGGCGATCTTGCCGTGCAGATCGAGACGGGCCGGCTGCTCGGCCTCGCCGAACGGCCGAGCGAGAAGCAGACGCGCGCGCTCGCCGAAGGCTGGAGCCCGCACAGGGGCGCAGCAGCGATCTTCACCTGGCACCATTACAAGAACGATATGGGCGCGCCGATGGGCTGATGCCCCGCGGCTTCGGCGAGGGGCCGGATCAGACCAGCAAGAGGATCACCGCGGCGGAGATGGCCAGCGAGACGCTGCTCATCAGGCACAGCAAGCGGCATTCCACGCTGCACAGCGATGGATCCATATGTTCCATCACCCTCTCTCCTCGTCATCCCGCTCGGATGATGATCGGAGAATAACATATCTTCAGCCCAATTGAACGACCTATTTGGTGAAAGTACGGTTATGGTTTCATTTTGAAACCAAATTGAACTGCACGAAACAGCATCAGGCTTTCACTTGCCGAAAGAGGGAAGTCGGCTCGCACTTAAAGCAGGACACCGCTCTTCATCACGATCGCAATGCGAAACCGGCACGATCTTCTTTTCCGATCCTCTCTGCCCTTCGCATTTCCAGGAAATCGAACAAACCATCCTATTTTATTCCGGCTGACCGCAATGACAGCGTGGTCCTACATGGGTCTCAAGAGGCCGGCCCCGTCGCCGACCGGACAGGAGACCGCTCATGACCCGTTCGCTCGTCGCGGCGTTCGCGCTCGCTTCCACCTCGCTCGCCGCCGCTCCCGCGCTGGCCGAACCCTTTCAGGGGCCGTATGTCGGCGTCGAGGCCGGCCTGAACCATGACAGCATCGGCCGCGCCAACGGCGTCGCCGTCGATCATGGCAAGTCCGCCTTCGCGGGCGGCGCGATCGCGGGCTATGACTACAAGCTCACGCCTCGCGTGGTGGTCGGCGCCGAGGCGGGCATCGACGCCGGCATCCATGACGCGGCACGGGGCGATGTCGACGGCACGCCGGCCAGCATCGATCCGCAGCGCCAGATCAACGTCACCGCCCGCGCCGGTTATCTCGTCAATCCCAAGACGCTGGTCTATGCGCGGGGCGGCTATGCCAATGTCCGCGTGCAGACCACCATCGGCCAGCAGGCCGAGGCGATCAGCCGTTCCAGCGATCTCAACGGCTGGACGCTGGGCGGCGGCACGGAGCGCGCCCTGACCTCCAACGTCTCGGCCCGCGTCGAATATCGCTACACGGAACTCGGCCAGGCGCATGGCCGCTTCGATCGGCATCAGGTGCTGGTGGGCGTCGCCTACCACTTCTGAGGCCCCCTCTTGACTCGCCGGGGGCAGACGCGCGAACTAGAACATAGAGAGAACATTTCTATGGTCGAGTCGGTGGAAGCGCTATGCGCCTTGCGAGGGACGATCGCCCGGATCGAGGGGCAGAGAATGGCGGACGCCCCCGCTGCGGCGGCGCTGGGCCATGCCGGGATCGATGCCGCGATCGGCGGCGGACTGGCGCGCGGACGGCTGCACGAACTGTTCGCCGCGCAGCCGGAAGATGCCGGCGCGGCGGCGGGCTTCGCGACGATGCTGGCATTGCTGGCGTTGCCGCCGGGCGCGCCGCTGCTGTGGCTCCGGCAGGACGAGGCGGAACGCGGCGCGGGGCGTCTGCACCCGCCGGGGCTGGCCGAGATCGGGCTCGATCCTTCGCGGCTGGTGCTGGTGGTGCTGCCCGATCCGGTGGCGTTGCTGCGCGCGGCGGCCGAGGTGGTGCGGTGCCCGCAGGTGGGCGTGGCGGTGATCGAGCCGTGGCGGCGCCCCCGCGCGCTCGACCTGACCGCGAGCCGGCGGCTGGCGATCGCGGCCGAGGCCTCGGGCGTCACCGCGCTGATGCTGCGCGCCGATGCCGAGCCGGGGCCGAGCGCCGCGCAGACGCGCTGGTCGGTCACCGCCGCCGCCTCGACCGCGCTGGAGGCCGACGCGCCCGGCCACCCCACCTTCGACCTCGAACTGCTGCGCCGGCGCGGCGGCCCTGCCGGCGGCCGCTGGCGGCTGGAGTGGGATCGTGAGCGCGTCCGCTTCCGCGAGCCGGCGCTACCTCGCGCTGTTCCTGCCGTTGCTGCCGGCGGATCGCTTCCGGGCGCTGCACCCCGATACGCCCGCTGACCAGCCCCTCGCCTTCATCGAGAAGCAGCGCGGCGCGATGCGGATCGTCGCGGTCGACGCGCGGGCGCTGCGGCTCGGCATCGCGCCGGGGCTGACGCTGGCGGATGCCCGCGCGCGCGTTCCCGAACTCGCCGCGATCGATCATGATCCGCACGCCGATGCGCTGTGGCTGGAGCGGATCGCCGACGGCTGCGACCGCTATACGCCGATGGTGGCGCTCGATCCGCCCGACGGCATCACGCTCGACATCAGCGGCACCGAGCATCTGTTCGGCGGCGAAGGCGCGCTGGCGGCCGATGCGGAACGCCGGATCGCGGCATTAGGGCTCCACCTGCGCCACGCCGTCGCGGCCACGCCCGAGGCGGCGCAGGCGCTCGCCCGCTACCAGACCATGCCCGCGCCCGACGAGGCGGCGGCGGTGCGGCGGCTGCCGGTCGCGGCGCTGCGGCTGGAGGAAGAAATCGAGGTCGCGCTCGGCCGGGCGGGGCTCAAGACCATCGGCGATCTCGCCCAGCGGCCCAGCGCGCCGATCGCCGCGCGCTTCGGATCGGAGACGGTGGCCACGCTCGATCGGCTGATCGGCCATGCGGACAGCCGCATCGTGCCGCGCCGGCCGCTCCCCGCTCTGCTGTTCGAGCGGCGCTTCGCCGAGCCGATCCTGCGCACCGAACAGGCGCTCCTGACGATCTCGGAGCTGGCCGGGGAAGCCGCCGGAGCGCTGGAGGAGCGGCGCAGCGGAGGCCGGCGCTTCGCCGTCCGCCTCTATCGCAGCGACGGGCTCACCCGTGATCTCGCCATCGAGACGAGCCTGCCGACGCGCGACCCGGCCTTGGTCGTGCGGCTGATGCGCGAGCGGATCGATGCGCTCGCCGATCCGATCGATCCGGGCTTCGGCTTCGACATGATCCGGCTGGCGGTGCCCATGGCGGAGCCGCTTGGCGCATCGCAGTTCCAGCTCGAAGGCGGCTCGGTCAGCGCGGATGCGCTGGCGGCATTGGTCGACCGGCTCGGCACGCGGCTGGGGCGCGGGCGTGTCCGCCGCTTCGCGCCCCGCGACACGCATATCCCCGAGCAGCGTGCCTTGCCGCTCCCCGCCATGGACAGTCCGGCGCCCGCGCCCTGGGGTTCGCCCGTGCCCGGCGAGCCGCCGCTCCGCCCGCTCCACCTGTTCGACCCGCCGCAGCCGATCGAGGTGCTGGCCGAGGTGCCCGACGGGCCGCCCCGCCGCTTCCGCTGGCGGCGCACCCATCATGACGTCACCCGCTTCGAGGGGCCGGAACGGATCGCGTCCGAATGGTGGCGGGTGAAGGTCGAGCGGCTGCCCGACCCCGAACCCTCGGTCGTCCATCCTGATCCCGGCCGCGACGATCTGGAAGCGGCGGAAGAGATGCCCCCCGCCCGCCATCCGCGCCCGCTCCTCACCCGCGATTATTTCCGGGTGGAGGATGCGCGCGGCCGCCGTTTCTGGCTGTTCCGCCACGGCCTTTACGGCAGCGAGACGGATCGGCCCTGCTGGTATGTCCACGGGCTGTTCGCATGAGCGGCGAGCCCCCCGCCTTCGCCGAGCTGGTCGCGGCGACCAATTACTCCTTCCTACGCGGCGCCTCGCACCCGGCCGATATGGTGGTGAAGGCGGTGAAGCTCGGCCTCAGCGGGCTGGGCATCGCCGATCGCAACACGGTGGCGGGCGTGGTGCGCGCCCATGTCGCGCTCAAGGATCTGCGGGCGAAGATCGAGCAGGCGAAGGAGCCCCAGCCCGATTTCCGTCTCGTCTTCGGCGCCCGGCTCGCCTTCACCGATGGCACGCCGGACATCGTCGCCTATCCGGTCGATCGCCATGGCTGGGGGCGGCTCACCCGGCTGCTGTCGACCGGCAATCTCCGCGCGGCCAAGGGCGAATGCGATCTGCGCCTCGCCGATCTGATCGATCATGCGGACGGCCTGCTGCTGATCGCCATCGCCGACGAGACCCACGAGTTCCTGCTCCGCCGCCTCGCCCGCCACGCGCCGCTGTGGCTCGCCGCCACCATGGCGCGGCGCGGCGACGATCAGCGCCGCCTCGCGCGGCTTCAGGCGCTGTCGGCGCGCACCGGCATCCCCCTCCTCGCCACCACCGACGCGCTCTATGCGACGCCCGAGCATCGCCCGCTCCACGATATCGTCACCTGCATCCGCGAGGGGGTGACCGTCACGCAGGCCGGCACGCAGCTCCTCGCCAATGCAGAGCGCCATCTGAAGCCGGCGGCCGAGATGGCGCGGCTGTTCCGCCAGGCCCCCGATGCGACGACAGGCTGGGCCGACATCCTCGGCCGCATCCGCTTCAGGCTCGAAGACCTGCGCTACGAATATCCCCATGAGCCGGTGCCGAAGGGGTGGAAACCCATGCCCTGGCTCAAGCACATCACCATGCAGGCGGCGGAGAAGGCCTATCCCGACGGCATCCCGCGCAAGATCCGCAACACGCTGCGCACCGAGTTCCGCCTGATCCGCAAGCGGCGCTACGCTTATTATTTCCTCACCGTCTATGACGCGGTGCAATATGCCCGCTCGCTCGATCCGCCGATCCTGTGTCAGGGGCGGGGTTCGGCGGCCAATTCGGCGGTCTGCTTCTTCCTCGGCATCACCTCGGTCGATCCGGGGCAGTTCAAGCTGCTTTTCTCGCGCTTCGTCTCCGCCGAGCGCGACGAGCCGCCCGATATCGACGTCGATTTCGAGCATGAGCGGCGCGAGGAGGTGATCCAGCACATCTATGAGCGCTATGGCCGCGAACGCGCCGGCATCGCCGCCACCGTCATCCATTATCGCCCGAAGAGCGCGGTGCGCGAGGTCGGCAAGGTGCTGGGCCTCTCCGAGGACGTGACCGCGCGGCTCACCGGCATGGTGTGGGGCAGCTATGCCGGCCGCATGGAGAGCCGTCGTTTCACCGACGCGGGGTTCGACGCACAGGCGCCCGAACTCGCGCGGCTGCACTGGATCGTCAGCCAGCTTCTCCACGCGCCGCGCCACCTTTCGCAGCATGTCGGCGGCTTCGTGCTGACGCAGGGGCGGCTCGACGAGCTGGTGCCGATCCACAATGCCGCGATGGACGACCGCACCTTCATCGAATGGGACAAGGACGATATCGACGCGCTCGGCCTGATGAAGGTCGACGTGCTGGCGCTCGGAATGCTCACCTGCATCCGCAAGGCGTTCGACCTGATGCGCGCGCACGGCCTCGGCGACCTCGCCCTCGCCACCGTGCCGACCGAGGCGCCGGCGGTCTACGACATGCTCTGCACCGGCGACAGCATCGGCGTCTTCCAGGTCGAGAGCCGCGCCCAGATCAACATGCTGCCGCGCCTGAAGCCTCGCACATTCTACGACCTCGCCGTACAGGTGGCGATCGTGCGCCCCGGCCCGATCGAGGGCGACATGGTGCATCCCTATCTCAAGCGGCGGGCAGGCAAGGAGGCCGTGGACTTCCCCTCCCCCAGGCCGCCGCACGATCAAGACGAGCTGCGCGGGATATTGGGCGACACCTTCGGCGTGCCGCTCTTTCAGGAGCAGGCGATGAAGCTCGCCATCATCGCGGCCGGCTTCACCCCCGACGAGGCGAACCGGCTCCGCCGCGCGATGGCGACGTTCCGCAATGTCGGCACGATCGGCGATTTCGAACGCAAGATGATCGAGGGCATGGCCGCACGCGGCTATCAGCGCGATTTCGCCCAGCGCTGCTACAACCAGATCAAGGGTTTCGGCAGCTATGGCTTCCCGGAAAGCCACGCCATCTCCTTCGCGCTGCTGGTCTATGTCTCGGCCTGGCTCAAATGCACCCATCCGGCGGTGTTCGCGTGCGCCCTGCTCAATGCACAGCCGATGGGCTTCTACGCCCCCGCCCAGATCGTCCGCGACGCGCAGGAGCATGGCGTCGAGACCCTCGCGATCGACGTCAACCACAGCGGCTGGGACAACGGCCTCGAAGCCGGCGCCACCGACACCGCAGTCCATCCCCGCTGGAGTTGGGGTGCGGCCCGGCACCGCCTCGACACGGGCCAGGCGCTGCGCCTCGGCTTCCGCCAGATCGACGGCTTCCGCGAGGATTGGGGCCACGCCATCGCCGCCGAACGGGCGGCGAACGGTCCCTTCGCCAGCATCGAGGAGCTGGGCCGGCGCGTGCGGGTTCCACAGGGCGAGGGCGCGGAGACGACGGCGCTCCCCGCCCGCGCGCTCCGCCTGCTCGCGGATGCCGATGCGTGCCGCTCGCTCGCCCTGCCGCGGCGCGAGGCGGCGTGGGAGGTGCGGCGGATGCCGGCTTCCGCCGAGCTGCCGCTGTTCGCCGCCGCTCGCGCCCGCGAGCTGGCCGACGAACCCGACGTGGCGCTCCCCGCCATGCCGCTCGCCGAGCATGTCGCCGCCGACTATCAGACCACCCGGCTCTCCCTGAAGGCGCATCCGATCCGGTTCCTGCGCGAAACGCTCCGCCGCCGGGGCATCCTCAGCAGCGCGGAGCTGGGGGAGGCGAAGAACGGCGCGCGGGCGAAGGTGGCGGGCGTGGTGCTGGTGCGCCAGCGGCCGGGCAAGGGCAACGCCATCTTCGCCACGCTGGAGGACGAGACGGGGATCGTGAACATCCTGCTCTGGGCGCGGCTGTTCGAGCGCTATCGCCGCCCGCTGATGGCCGCGCGGCTGATGCAGGCGGAGGGCGAGGTGCAGCGCAGCGAGGAAGGCGTGCTCCACCTGATGGCGAACCGCATCGTGGATCTGAGCGCGCTGCTCGACGGGCTGGGCGAGGCGGCGCCCATCACCCCCATCCCCCGCGCCCGCCACCCGCGCGACGTGCGGATCATCCCGAAGTCACGGGATTTCCATTGAGGGGAGGGTGAAGGGTGATGCGCGACCGCCGGCTTCCGAACGCTCATATGTGGTAAGCCGCCATTCGGTCTACAGGATCGCGATTTCCTTGAGCCAGTTCTCCACCAGCGCGGGCCACCCCGTGATGGGATGCCTGGTCTGCCGCAAACCGAATGCGTGCCCGCCTTTGGCGAAAAGATGGACCTCGGCGGGAACACCCGCATTTTCGAGTGCATGAGCATAAATCAGGCTCTGCCGAATACCGTCGACCTTATCGTCCCATGCTTGCACGATGAATGTCGGCGGGGTTTGCCCGGTGACGTGAAGCGAAGGGTCCATATCCCAGCCATTGCCGCGCCAGATGTGGCCCGGATAGGCGGCAATCGCAAAATCGGGGCGACTGCTCACCCGATCTATCGCATCGACCGGTTTGTAGGCCGCCGCGAAAACGTTGCTCGTTTCCGCCACGAGATAACCGCCCGCCGAAAAGCCTATCACGCCGATCTTATGCGGATCGATCTTGAGTTCCCGCGCCCTGGACCGCACCAGCCGGATGGTACGTTGCGCATCCTGCAAGGCGCGGCGGACTTTGGGCGTGACGTGGCAGTTGCAGTGACGGTCATAATGATCGTCGCTGTTTGGAACACGATATTTGAGCAATATGCATGTCATGCCCTTCGATGTCATCCAGTCGCAGATTTCGGTGCCCTCAAGGTCGATCGCGAGCATCTGAAACCCACCGCCCGGAAAGACGATCATCGCCGCGCCGGTATTGTGCCCCTTTGCGGGAAATATGGTCATGGTCGGGGCCGTCACATCATAGACGCCGGTATATGGTCGACCGGCAACGACATCTGGCGCCTTGGTGACTTCAACCCGTTCGGGAGGCTGCGGCACACCCGCCATATCCGGTGCGCTGCCCGGCCAGATCGGAATCTGACGATAGCCCGAGGGGGCCTGCCATGCCGTTGATGTGGCAGCTTCGGCTGCATTGCCGACCAAGCTCATCATTCCCACGAGACACGCTACAATGACCCGCATCAGCCGCACGACCGTCACCTTTCGATAGCGCGAACAAAAATCGGCCTCGCGCATCGCGTACGGTGAGCAGACGATCGACATCGGGCAAGTCCATTCGACTTCCAGACGACATGATCTTTCTCAGCGACGGCGACGGGATTTTTCCGTCATGCGTGTCGACTTCGTCACCCCTTCGCCTTCACCCTCTGGCGGAAGCGGTGGAGGAGCGGTTCGGTATAGCCGTTGGGCTGGGTGAGCCCCTCGAACACCAGTGCGCGCGCCGCCTGATAGGCGAGGCTCTCCCTCTCTCGCCCCGCCATCGGCCGGTATGCCGGGTCGCCGGCATTCTGCGCGTCGACCTTGGCGGCCATGCGGCGGAAGGCGGCGTCCACCTGCGCCTCGCTCGCCACGCCGTGAAGCAGCCAGTTCGCCATATGCTGCGAGGAGATGCGCAACGTCGCGCGATCCTCCATCAGGCCGATGTCGTGGATGTCGGGCACCTTGGAGCAGCCGACGCCCTGATCCACCCAGCGCACGACATAGCCGAGGATGCCCTGCGCGTTGTTGTCCAGTTCCTCGGCGATCTCCTGTGGCGTCCAGTTGTGCCCCTCGGCCAGGGGGATCGTCAGCAGCGCGTCGAGCGACGGCACGGGCTCGGCCGCGACCGCCTTCTGCCGCTCGCGCACGTCGACGGCATGATAGTGCATCGCGTGCAGCGTCGCGGCCGTCGGCGAGGGCACCCAGGCTGTCGTCGCGCCGGACATCGGGTGGCCGCCCTTCTGCGCCAGCATGTCGGCCATCCGATCGGGCGCGGCCCACATCCCCTTGCCGATCTGCGCCCGCCCCGCCAGCCCGCAGGCGAGGCCGATGGCGACATTGCGCTTCTCATAGGCCTCGATCCACGCGGACGTCTTCATCGCTCCCTTGCGGACCATCGCGCCGGCCCGCATCGACGTGTGCATCTCGTCGCCGGTGCGATCGAGGAAGCCGGTGTTGATGAAGACGATGCGCCCCTTCACCGCCGCGATGCTGGCGGCGAGGTTGGCGGAGGTGCGGCGCTCCTCATCCATCACGCCGACCTTGATCGTGTGGCGGGCAAGGCCGAGCAGATCCTCGATCGCGTCGAACAGGCGATCGGTGAAGCCGGCTTCCTCAGGCCCGTGCATCTTGGGCTTCACGATATAGACCGAGCCCGCCCGGCTGTTGCGGAAACGCCCCTGCCCCCGGAGGTCGTGCAGCGCGATCAGCGAGGTGACGATGCCGTCGAGGATGCCCTCTGGCGCCTCCGAACCGTCGGGGAGCAGCAGGGCGGGCGTCGTCATCAGATGGCCGACATTGCGCACGAACAGCAGCGCGCGGCCGGACAGTTCCAGCGTCGAGCCATCGGGCACGGTATAGCGGCGATCGGGCTCCAGCGCGCGGGTCATCGGCTGGCCGCCCTTGTCGAAGCGCGCTTCCAGATCGCCCTTCATCAGCCCCAGCCAGTTGGCATAGGCCGCGACCTTGTCCTCGGCATCGACCGCCGCGACCGAGTCCTCCAGATCGACGATCGTGCTGAGCGCGGATTCGAGCAGCACGTCGGCGATGCCGGCCGGATCGCTGCGCCCGATCGGGTGGGTGCGGTCGATCACCAATTCGATGTGCAGGCCATGGTGCCGGAAGAGCAAGGTCTCCCCCGCGCGGCCGGCCAGTTGCGACGGGTCGGCCAGCACCGGGTCGCCACCGGCGAAATCGGCCCATGAACCTTGGGCGAGCGGCACCGCCTCGTCGAGGAACGCCTTGGCCCGCGCCACCACATCGGCCCCGCGCGCGGCGTCATAGCCGCCGGCGGGCGGCAGCGAGCCCAGCGCATCGGTGCCGTAGAGCGCATCGTAGAGGCTGCCCCACCGCGCATTGGCGGCGTTGAGCAGGAAGCGCGCGTTGAGCACGGGCACGACGAGCTGCGGCCCGGCCAGCGTCGCCACCTCGGGATCGACCGGGCCGGTCCCGATGGTGAAGGGGGCGGGCTCGGGGACGAGATAGCCGATATCGCGCAGGAAGGCCTGATAGGCCGCCGGATCGATCGGCTGACGGCCATGCGCCTCATGCCACGCGTCGATCCGCGCCTGAAGATCGTCGCGCCGGGCGAGCAGCATCGCGTTCTCGGGCGCGAAGCGGGCGAAGAGGCCGGCCACGCCCGCCCAGAAGGCGGCCGGCTCGATGCCGGTGCCGGGCAGCGCCCGCTCCTCGATGAAGCGCGCCAGCGGCTCGGCGACGGCGAGGCCGGCCCGGTCGATCCTCCGGGTGTCGATGATCGTGTCCGTCATGATCTCTCCTCTTACGCGAGGCGGAGCATAGCGCAGGCGGGATTGCATCATTAGACGGAAATTGTTCAATGCATTTGATCGCGTAGGGAAACAATCACCATGGATCGGGACTATCGGCTGTTCGCCCGCATCGTCGATCTCGGCAGCCTGTCGGCGGCGGGGCGCGAGTTGGGGCTGTCGCCCGCGGCGGCGTCGAAGCGGCTGGCGGCGCTGGAGGCGAGCCTCGGCGCGCGGCTGATCCACCGCACCACGCGGCGGCTCACCACCACCGAGGCGGGGCGCATCTTCCACGAGGATGTCCGCGCCATCCTCGCCGCGATGGAGGCGGCCGAGGCGCGCGTCGCCGGCCGCGCCGAAGCCCCGAGCGGGCTGCTCCGCATCGCGGCGCCCACCTCGTTCGGCCGGCTGCATGTCGCGCCGCATCTGCCCGCCTTCCTCGAACGCCATCCGGCGGTGAAGGTGGAGCTGCTGCTCGACGACGGCTTCACCGATCTGCTCGCCGAACGGGTGGACGTGGCGCTCCGCATCACCGCCACCGCTCCGGGATCGGGTCTCACCGCCCGGCTGCTCGCGCCCAACCGCCGCGTGCTGTGCGCCGCGCCCGCCTATCTGGAGCGGCATGGCGCCCCCTCCTCGCTGCGCGATCTGGCCGGGCACCGCCTGCTCGCCGCCTCGAACCAGACGCCGTGGCGGCTGGAGAGCGCCAAGGCCCGCCGCACGCTCGACGTGGACAGCCATGTCCTCACCAATTCGAGCGAGGTGGTGCGCGAGCTGGCGCTGGCGGGCGTCGGCATCGCGCTGCGCTCGACATGGGATGTCGGCCATGAGCTGGCCTCGGGCGCGCTGCGGCGCATCCTGCCCGACTGGCAGGGCGCGCGCGATGTCGGCATCTATGCCGTCCATGCCCGCGCCGAGCCGCTGCCGGCGGCGCTGCGCTCGTGGCTCGCCCATCTGGAGGCGCTCTACGCCCCCGCCCCACCCTGGGAGCGCTAGGCCTTCACCGCCATCGCCATCTCGGCCGCCGGAATGGCGAAGCGGGCGCGCAAGGCCTTCTTGTCGACCTTGCCCACGCTGGTCCTGGGCATCGCCTCGACCAGCTCCAGCCGATCGAGCAGCGCGTAGCGGCTGATCCGGCCCGTCTCGACCGCGCGTTCGAGCGGCGCGTTGACCGCCTCCAGCGTCGGCGCGGAATCCGGGCGCGCCACCGCGACGGCGATCGGCCGCTCGCCCCAGCGCGCATCGGGCACACCGATCACCGCGACCTCGGCCACGCCCTCTACGCCCGCGATCAGTTCCTCGATGCTGAGCGAGCAGATCCACTCGCCGCCGGTCTTGATGACATCCTTCAACCGATCACGGATCTGGATATGGCCCTGCGCGTCGATGCTCGCGACATCCTGCGTGTGGAGCCAGCCGCCCCGCCACAGCGCCTGCGAGGCCTCGGGGTCGCCGGTGTAGCTCTGGGTCAGCCAGGGCGCGCGGATCACCAGCTCGCCTCGCGCCTCGCCGTCGGCGGGGCGGTCCGCCATCCCTTCGCCGACGATCCGCGCCGAGACCAGAGGCACCGGCACGCCCGCCATGGTGAGCGTCGTCGCGTCTGCCTCCAGACCGGCCTCCTCCCCGCGCCGGCGGCGGGCGATCGACAGCGTCGGCGCCGTCTCCGACATGCCGTACCCCGCCACCAGCTCCATGCCTTTCCGCCGCGCCTCGCGATAGAGCGCCGGGGTCAGCGCCGCGCCACCGATAATCATGAACCAGTCGGAGAGATCCGCGCCCGCCTGGTCCGCGCCGGCGAGCAGCATCTGGAGGATGGTCGGCACGCAATGCGAGAAGCTCACCCCTTCCTGCGCGCGGAGCTTCAGGATCATGCCGGGCTCGTAGCGCCCCGGATAGACCTGCTTCAGCCCCAGCATGGTGGCGATATAGGGCACGCCCCAGGCATGGACGTGGAACATCGGGGTGAGCGGCATATAGACGTCCTCGACGCCCAGGCCGCGCTGGCGGGTGACGCCGAAGGGCGCGTTGCAGGCAAGCGTGTGCAACACGAGCTGGCGATGGCTGAACGCCACGCCCTTGGGATTGCCGGTCGTCCCCGTGGTGTAGAAGGTCGTGGCGATCGCGTTCTCGTCGAAATCGCGGAAGGGGAAATCGGGCGACGCGGCGGCCGACAGCGCCTCATATTCGCCCTTGGCATAGGCGGGGAGCGGCCCGTCGGTGCCGTCCATGATCGCGACGATCGCCTTCACCCTGGGCAGCGCCGGCAGGATCGCATCGATCAGCGGGAAGAAGTCGCGATGGACGAGCAGGATCTCGGCCGAGGCATGGTTCAGCGTATAGGCGATCTGCTGCGGCGAGAGGCGGACATTCACCGTCTGGAGCACCGCCCCCATCATCGGGATCGCGAAATAGGCCTCCAGATAGCGATGGCTGTCCCAGTCCATCACGCCGATGGTCATGCCTTCGTCCGCGCCCAGATCGCTCAGCAGCGAGGCAAGGCGGCCGATCCGCTGGCGCAGCTCGCGATAGGTGAAGCGGAGCTGGTCGCGATAGACGATCTCCTGATCCCCAGACGTCGTCAGCGCGGCATCGAGCAGATGGCCGATGGTCAAAGGGAAGGAATAGGCCTCGTCGGCCCGCTCCGCGAAACGCAGCGGCATCGCTCTCTCCTCGTCTTTTCCGGCCATGATACGCCCGCCCCATGCCAAGGCAATCGGCCCCGAAGGGCGGGCGCTCGCGGTCAGAATGTCTTGCGGAGCGTCAGCCCGAAGGTGCGCGGCTCGGCGAGGAAGCTGCTGTAGAGCTGCGTCGCGGTCTGCCCGGCCGAGAGCTGCGCCGCCGAGACGTTCCCGCCCTGCGTCGGCGAGTTGAACGCCACCTGCTCGTAGTTCACGTTGAAGAGGTTCTGCACCCAGCCCTCGATGCTCCAGCTCCGGTCCGCCGCGCCGAGGCCGATGCGCGCGTTGATGACCATCGTGCCGGGCTGCTCCTTCTCGCTGAACAGGTCCGAGCCGGTGTTCATCTCGGAGGTGTAGCGGAAGTCCGCGTAAAGCAGCCCGCGCAGATGGCCGACCGGCGGCGTCCACTGCGCCGAGCCCGTCACCGTGTAGAGCGAGGAGAGCGACAGCCGCCCGCCCGGCAGCAGCGACAGCGCCGGCTGGAGCGCGTTGCTGCCGCTGCTGTCCGGCGTGCCGGCGAGGTCGTGGCGATAGCGCGTGTCGGCCAGCGTGAAGCCCGCCGAAAGGGTGAAATCCGGCGCGGGATAGAGGAAGGCCTCGATCTCGACGCCCTTCGAGGTGACGCCCGATTCCTCGCTGGCGCATTGCGAATTGCCGGCGATCTGGTCCTGATCGGTGGTGCCGAGATCGTCCTTGCAGCCACGGATGTCGGTGACGAAGAAGGCGGTGCCGTTGAAGGTGTTGAGCTGGAAGCTCTTGAACATCTGGTAGAAGCCCGCGACGTTGATGTCGAAGCCGCGCCCGCGATATTTGGTGCCGACCTCGAACGCATCCACCTTCTCCGGCTGGAATTGCAGGATGGAGAGGTTGTTGGTCGGCAGCGGCGTCAGCGTACCGGGATTGAAGAAGGGCGCGCGATCGAGGTTGAAGCCACCCGCCTTGTAGCCACGCGCATAGCTCGCATAGCCCATCAGCCGGTCGGTCGGCTTGTAGCTCAGCACGGCGGTGCCGGACCATTCGCCCTCATGCCGGTGGCCGGAGAAATCCCCGCTCACCGAGTTGATGACGCAGGGCAGCGCGCCGAGCGGGGTCAGGATCTGATCGGCCAGCGCCTGCGCCAGCGCCGACGCGCTGCCGAGCGCGCCCGACGCCGCCAGCGCGCGCAGCCGGGCGACGTTCGCGGAATAGGCGCCGCACGGGCTCGTGCTCTGGAGCGAGGCGTCGAGATGCTTGCGATCCCAGGTGTAGCGCGCGCCGAGCGTCAGCGAGAGCCGGTCGGTCAGGTGCAGGATGTCGTGGGTGAAGATCGCGTAGTTGCGGTCGCGCTGGTTGAAGATGTCGCGGTCGCCGGTGCCGGCCATGGTGACGTTCTGCACCTGCGCGGCAATCGCTCCGGCGATCTGGCTGGCCACCGGTGCCGGCAGGCCGGCGAGCTGGGACGCCGCGAAGCCCTGCGCGAAGCCCTTGAGGTTGGCGAAGCCGGTCGCGCCGAAGAGCTGGCCAAGCGCCGGCACCTGCTGCCCGAGCAGCGCCGCGCCGAGCCTGGTCGCATACTGGTCGTAATCCGCGCCGAAGGAGAGATTGTCGTGGGTGGTGAGGCGCTCGTCGCCATAATAGCCGCCCACCAGCCAGTCGAGCCTGTCGCGGAAGGCTGAGCCCTGGAGCCTCAGTTCCTGCGTGAAGGTCTTGAAGCGGGTGAAGCGCCCGCCGTCGCCCGCGCGATACAGCAGGTCGAGATTGTTGAAATCCGAATCCTGCCCGCTGGTATATTTGTTGATGCGATAGGCGGTGATCGAGGTCAGCTTGGCGCCGCCGAAATCATAATCGACCTGCGCCGATCCGCCGCCGTCGTTGACGCGCGAGAGATAGTTGCGCCCCGGCGTGATCGCGACGCGGCGCGCATAGGGATCGTCCAGGATCTGACCGTTGCCCGCGCCCGGCACGTTGGAATGGATGCTCTCCTCCAGCGCTGCGATGGTGGAGGGCGAGGAGACGAGCTGGCCGTCGGCCGTCCGCGTGACGTTGCGCGCGGGACGATAGACCGCCGCGCAGCATTCCTCGTTCTGGTGGCTGTAATCGCCGATCAGCAGAATCGAGAGCGCGTCGCTCGGCTGGTAGCGCAGCTTGCCGCGGATCAGGTAGCGGTCACGGTTGTTCACGCGCCGGCCGGAGATCACGTCCTTCAGGAAGCCGTCGCGATGGTTGTAGACGCCGTCGAGCCGATACTCGACGCCGCTGTCCCCGATCGGCCCGGTGATGCCGCCGGCGAAGCGGTAATAGTCGTAATTGCCGTAGCTGCCCTCGGCATAGCCGCCGAAACGGTCGCTGGGCAGCGCGGTGGTGATGCTGATGAGGCCCGCAGAGGCGTTGCGCCCGAACAACGTCCCCTGCGGCCCGCGCAGCACCTCGATATGGTCGATCGGCCCGAGTTCGGTCAGCGCCACGCCCGCGCGGTTGCGATAGACGCCGTCGATGAACGTCGCGACCGAGCTTTCGAGGCCGGGATTGTCGCCCACCGTGCCGACGCCGCGGATGCGCGCGCCGCCCGCGCCCGCTTCCGACATGGTCGAGGAGACCAGCAGCGACGGCGCCACCTGCGTGAGCTGGCGGATGTCGGTCACGCCGCTGTTGCGCAGCGTCTCGGCCGTGATCGCGGAGACGGCGATCGGCACGTCCGACAGGCGGCTGGCGCGCCGCGTCGCCGTCACGATGATGTCGGAGGCGTTGACCGCCTCCTCTCCTGCCGGGGCCGCCTGCTGTGCCGCCCCCGGCGGTGCCTCTTCAGCCCAGGCCGGCGCCGCGACGAGCGCGAGCGCGCTCCCCGTCAAACCCATCCATGTCCGCATCTTCACTCCCCCCTTTGCCGGGCACCGCGCGCATTGTTGGACCCACTGCGCGCGGAGCCCCTCCATTCCGGCTGGCATGGAGTTTCCACTGAAAAGGTGAAAAAGATGCGGACGGGCGATGCCCGGCGACACGCCGTGCCACGGCAGGACGCAAAGCCCCTGCGCGCATATCGTCTTTCCCCCTCCCCGACGGCGCAGCCTCCCGCGCCCGTCGTTCCCGAGAGATGGCTATGCGGTGGATGGCGTCATGGCAAGCGCCCGCCCGCGAGCGTCAGCGAAGCTCGGCGGACCGGGCAGCGGGCACCGGGTGCATCGACGGCAGGATCACCAGCACGAACAGGATGGTGACGAGAAACACCAGCGCGGCGGATGCGATCCACATCCGCTCGCCCGAACGCCGGGCGCGGGCGGCGGGCGTGTCGTCCCGCTCGGGCCAGAGGCGCCGCCTGGGGGCGGGCGCGTCCTGCAACTCCGCGGCCACGGCCCGATCGGCGATGCACAGCCGGTCGAACAGATCGGAGTTCTCCTCGTCCTCCGCCAGCCATTCGCTCAGCTCCGGCCAGCGATCGAAGGCCGGATCGTGCAGCCGCATGATCCAGCCGAGCGCGATCTCCTCGCGCGGGCTTTCCGGGATCGGGCGCATGTTCGCCATCATGCCCGCATCCGCGACAGCAGCAGCGCGGCATAGGCACGGCCCAGCTCCATCTCGACGAGGCCGGCGCCGATGCCCAGCTCCTCCGCGATCGCGGGCCGGGACGCGCCGTCCTGCCGATAGCGGCGGAAGACATGCTCGGCCCGGATGCCGAGCGTGCGCAGCGTCTCCGGCGCTGGCGGCACGGGGCGCGGCACGATCAGCATATGCTCCATCTCGGGGAGGGGCCGGCTCGTCCGCCGGTCGCGACGGGAGGCGCCGCGCCCGCGCTCCAGCACCAGCCGATGGGCGGCGCGATAGAGATGGGATAGCGGGTCGGGCGCGACCGGGCCGGAGGTCCGCTGCGTCTCCACCCACAGATCCTGGAGCAGATCGTCCACGTCATGCTGGGCGCATCGCCCGCGCAGAAAGGCCCTCAGCGCCGGCCGATGCCTGAGGAAGACATCCGAAAGCGACTCGTCCACCCATTGCCCATCGTCGACCACGCGATACACGCCCCCTTGCGCCCGCGAACCTAGGCCGCCACCGGGGAGGCGACAAGCGGCCCGCCATCCTGTACCGGAGCCATGTCCGCCGTTTCCCGTGCCAACACGTTACTGGCGCCCCTCACCGTATTGCTGATATAATACAGTCCGTGCATAACCCCTTCTCCACCCCGGACGCGACCCCTGCCGGCTCCGCTCCCCCCGTGGCGGCGCCCGGCCCGGCCGCGCCCGGCCCCGTGCGGCGTCATCGCTGGCGCTTCCTGCGCTGGGCGATCTGCGGCGTGCTGCTGCTGTTCATGGCGGCGGTGGCGTGGCTGGCGGTGACCGCGCCGCTGTCGAAATCACTCCAGCCGATCGCGCCGCCGAGCGTGACGCTGCTCGCCTCCGACGGCCGGATCATCGCGCGCAAGGGCGCGGTGACGGACAGGCCGGTCGACGTGCGCAAGCTGCCGCCCCATGTCGGCGAAGCCTTCATCGCGATCGAGGACCGGCGCTTCTACCATCACTGGGGCATCGATCCGCACGGCATCGCGCGCGCCATGTGGCACAATCTGCGTGCCGGCCATATGCGCGAGGGCGGCTCGACCATCACGCAACAGCTCGCCAAGCTGGTGTTCCTCACCTCGGACCGCACCGCCGGGCGCAAGCTGCGCGAGGCGATGGTCGCGCTCTGGCTGGAGGCGTGGCTGTCCAAGGACGAGATTCTCTCGCGCTATCTCTCCAACGTCTATTTCGGCGACAATGTGTATGGCCTGCGCGCCGCCGCCCGTCATTATTTCGATACGACGCCCGAGCATCTGAGCGTCGGCCAGTCGGCGATGCTGGCGGGGCTGATGAAGGCGCCCTCGCGGCTCGCGCCCAGTTCCAACCTCGACGGCGCGCAGGCGCGGCAGGCGCTGGTGGTGCAGGCGATGGCCGAGGCCGGCTATATCGACGAGGCCACCGCGCGCGCGACGCCGCCGGCGCGACTGCACCTGCGCCCCGTGCCGGCCGAGATCGGCGGATCATGGTTCGGCGACTGGGTACTCCCGGCCGCGCGCGACAGCGTCGGCACCGGCTATGCCGCGCAACGCGTCACCACCACGCTCGACAGCCGCCTCCAGCGCGCCGCCGAAGCCGCGACCCGCGCCGGCCCCGCCGGCACGCAGATCGCGCTGGTGGCGATGAAGCCGGACGGGCGCGTCGTCGCGATGGTCGGCGGCCGCGACTATAGCGCGAGCAGCTTCAACCGTGCCACACAGGCCCGCCGCCAGCCGGGTTCGACCTTCAAGCTGTTCGTCTACCTGGCGGCGCTGCGCGATGGGATGACGCCCGATTCCCGCGTCGACGACAAGCCGCTCACCATCGACGGCTGGTCGCCCGCCAATGCCGACCGTCATTATCGCGGCTCGATCACGCTGCGCGAGGCGTTCGCGCGGTCGAGCAACGTCGCCGCCGTCCGCTTGGCCCAGAAGGTCGGGCCGGACGCGGTGGTGAAGGCGGCGCAGGATCTCGGCGTGGCCAGTCCGCTCAAGGCCGATCCCTCAATCGCGCTCGGCACGTCCGGCATCTCTCTGCTGGAGCTGACCGGTGCCTATGCCGCGGTGGCGGGCAATAGCTGGCCGGTGGCGCCGCATGGCCTGCCCGATCCGCCGCAGGGCTGGCTCGACTGGCTGTGGGACCACAAACATCATTTCGACGACAGCCAGCATCGGATGCTGCTCGACCTGCTCTCCGCCACCGTGAAGCAGGGCACCGCGCGGGGCGCGGCGCTCAGCACGCAGGTCTATGGCAAGACGGGCACCAGCCAGGGCAGCCGCGACGCCATCTTCGTCGGCTTCGCGGGAGGCCTCGTGACGGCGGTGTGGATCGGCCGCGACGACAACCAGCCGCTGCCCGGCATGGCGGGCGGCGGGCTGCCGGCGAAGGTCTGGCGGACGTTCATGGCGCAGGCGATCGGCGCGACCCCGCTCGGCCAGAAGGTGCCGCCGCTGGTCGACCCGGACGCCATCCCCGATGCGAGCGCCGAGGCGACGATCGGCAACACCACCTTCAACCTCCAGTTCGGCGAAGACGGCATCCACCTGACGACGCGCCCGAACGCGCCCGCCGGAGAAGAGGACAGCGAGGAAGAGGCGCCCGATCAGCCGGGCAACGACTGACCGGGCGCAACGGCCTCAGCCCGGCGCGCCGCAGCGCTCCAGCACGGCACGCAGCTCGCGGATCGGCGGGAACACCTCGTTGTTCCAGTCGCTCCCCTGGGCGTCGTGGGCGGCCTGCTCCATCTCGACGATCTCCTTGTCCTCCTTGAAGATGGACTCGGTGAACATCGTGATGAACGGCCAGGCGATGTCGAGCAGCAGCGGCAGGCCCGGCTTCTTGACCGAGAGATAGCCGAAGGTGCGGTTGGTCTTCTGCTCGGCGTCGAGCGGGGTGTAGCCCAGCCACACCGACAGCACGGGATCGCCCTCGTCGATCCAGAAGCGCAGATTCTGGTGCGGATAGTCGGTGCGGATGACCATCCTGTCCTTGCGGTCGGCCTCGTCCTTGCCGCGCATCAGGCCGAGGATCGCGCCCTCGCCGATCGTCGCCGCGCCCTCGGTGCGCGAGAAGGTGTAGCGCACCTCCGCCCAGTTCGGCCCGCTGTCGCGGCCCAGACAGGTGGCCTTCATCAGCCCCATCTGCCGGCGGTGGAGGAACTGGTGGTTCATGTCGAACAGGTTCTCGTGCATGAACGTGTAGTGCGCGCCCACCTCGCGATTGAGCTCGCGCGTCTTGTAGGTGCGATCGCCGCGCGCGCCCAGCGCGGACGGGCGGCGGGCATCGGCCAGCTCGGGATTGCCGGGGAAGATGAAGATCAGCCCGTCGACCTCGTGGACCGGATAGGACTTCACGCCGTTGGGCAGCCGCTCGCGCCCGAGATAGGGCACGTCGACGCACGCGCCGCTCTCGTCATAGGCCCAGCCATGATAGCCGCAGCGGACGGTGCATCCCTTCACGACCCCATGGCTGAGCGGCACCTGCCGATGCGCGCAGCGATCCTCCAGCGCGAAGAGCACGCCCTCCTTGCTGCGCACCACGACGACCGGATCGCCCGCGAAGCGCCGCGCCTGCATCTGGCCGGGCTTCAGCTCCCGGCTCCAGCAGATCGGATACCAATGATCGGGATGCGCGCCGACCGTCCTCAAATCCCGCGGCGCCACGATCAGCCCGGCGTCGGCTTCCTTGGTCAACAACATGTGAATCGCTCCCCACCCCCAGGCGGCGGAGCGTCGGCGTTCATCGCCCGTTCGTCAATCGCGCCCTTCGGAAGGCGCATCGATATGACGCAGCCCGCTCGCATAATGCCTCTGGCGCGCGGCATAGCCGGCAGCGGACGCCTTGAGCGCGGCCACCGCCTCGTCCGGGAGCGTCTTCACCGCGCGGGCGGGCACGCCGACGACCAGGCTGCCGGGCGGAAAGCTCCTGCCCTCGGTCACCAGCGCGCCCGCGCCGACGAGGCAATCGTCACCGATCACGGCATTGTTGAGCACGGTCGCCCCCATGCCGATCAGCACCCGGTTGCCGATCGTGCAGCCGTGCAGGATGGCGTGATGGCCGACCGTGCAATCCTCGCCCACGCGGAGCGGGCTGCCCGGATCGGAATGGAGCATCGCCCCTTCCTGGATATTGGTGCGGTCGCCGACGAGGATCGGCGTGTTGTCCGCCCGGATCACCGCGCCGAACCAGATGCCGACCTCCCGCCCCAGCCGCGCGTCGCCGATCACGTCGGCGGACGGCGCCACCCAGCTCGATCCGTCCTCGGGCAGCGTCGGCCTCGATCCGTCGATCTCGTAGAGCGGCATGGGGACTCTCCCGGCTTTGGGGCGGGCCGCGCCCGATGATTCCGGCGCGGCCTCAGGGCATCACTTCTTGGTGCCGTCCGCGGCGAACTGCTTGAGATAGGCGATCACGTCCGCCTGGTCCTGCGGCTTCATCAGGCCGCCGAAGGCCATCTGCGTGCCCGGCACCGTCTTGGCCGGGGCATGGAGGAAGCGCGCCAGCGTCGGCACATCCCACGTCAGGCCCGACTTTTTGAGCGCGGCGGAATAGTCATAGCCCGGCGCCGAGCCGGCCTTGCGACCCACCACGCCGTTCAGCACCGGCGCGGCCTCGGCCTGGGCGCCCTTGCCGATCGTGTGGCAGCTCGCACACTGGTTGAACACGCGCTGGCCCGCGACGGGGTTGCCCGCCGGCAGCGCCTGGGCCGACGCGACGCCCGCTCCGGTCATGGCGACGAGGGCGGTTACGAGAATCCGGCTTTTCACATCCAACTCCTTCTACACGCTGCGCCGCGAGGCAGGGTTCCGCCACGACGCGCCGCCCTCCGTTAGAGCGATTGTGCGTCAGACGGAATGTCATGCAGCCCCCCGATCAGAGAAAGCGGGGAAGTTCGTTGGATCGCCCCCGCCCATCCGCGCATTCCGACACGCGAAGGAGAGACCATGCGCAAACCCCGCCCCCATACCGGCCCGATCGGGAAGACCGGCCTGCTGATCGGCAATCTCGCGCTGTGGTCGACGCTGGGCTTCGGTGTCTGCCTCGGCCTTCTCCACGGCTAGTCAGCCGGCCATGTGGAAGAAGACCAGCACGGCCGCGAAGCCGATATAGAGCAGCCCCATCGCCGCCAGCAGCCAGCGCGAGATCATGCCGCGCGCGAAGGCCACGAACATCACCGCCACCGCCACCACCGTCGCGATCGCCGCGATCCGCAGCGGCACGTCGAGCATCCAGGGCGTGAAGAACAGGCCGAGCGCGGTCGGCACCGTCGCCTGGATCATCATCGCGCCGGAAATGTTGGCCAGCGCCAGCCGATGCTTGCCCTGCCGCACCCAGATGATCGCGTTCATCGTCTCGGGAAGCTCGGTGGCGATCGGGCTCAGCAGCAGCGCGAGGAGCTGCGGCTTGAGGCCGAGCGCCGGGCCGAGATGCTCCAACTGCGTCACGAACAGGCGCGAGGCCGCGAAGATCATACAGAGCGCCAGGCCGGTCTGGAACGCGGCCGCAGCGAGAGTCGGCGTCTCGCGGCCCGGCTGGAACTTGAGCGGCTCCAGCGCGCCTTCCTCCATATCATCGCCGCCCTTCATCTCCTGGCGGAGATAGAGGCCGTAGGCGCCGAGGAAGAGCAGCCCCAGCCACGGCTTCCACGCGAAGGCGATCAGGCCGAACGCCACCTTCGCCACGAAGATCAGCAGGAACCAGCCCTGATCGCGGCTGAGATGGCGGAAGTCCCGACGGATCTCGGCGGTGCGCGGCAGGTGCTGGCGCGTCGCGATCAGGACGAGACCGACGGTGGCATAGGCGATGGTCGAGAGCGCCAGCGGCCCGCCCAGCGCCGCGCCGACCCCCAGCGCCTTCGACGCCGCGCCCGCTCCGAACGCGACGGCGACGAACGTCACCACGCTCTCGGGCAACGCCGTGCCGAAGGCGGCGAGCACCGTGCCGGTCGCCTTCTCGCCGACCGACATGCGGCGGCCGAGCCACTCGACGCCGTTCACGAAAAACTCGCAGGACAGATAGATGACGACGGCAGAGCCGAGCAGCAGCGCGATCGTCAAGGGCAGGGCTGGCATACTGGAACGTCCCGGGGCCGGGTCAAGCGACGCATGAATCGATGCGCGCGCCCGGCCCCCCGGAACGCCCGCCGATCCATGGTCTCGCCAAACCGACTGGTCACGCACGCCATGGCCGAAGCCAAGTTTGTTGACGTGCGCCCCGCATGACACGCGCGGGCGGCTACTCCCCAGGAAGTGAGGCGCCTTTGCCCTTCGCGGCGGCGGCCGTCAAGCGGCGCTCAGAAATGGGCGAGATAGCCGCCGTCGACCGCGATCACCTGCCCCGTGACATAGGAGGCCTGCGCCGAGGCGAGGAACAGCACCGCCCCGGCGATCTCCGAAGGCTCGCCCCAGCGGCCGAGCGAGGTGCGTCTCGCGAGATGCCCGGCGACGCCCTCGTCCTCCACCATCGCGCGATTGGCCCCGGTCGCGAAATAACCGGGCGCGACGGCATTGACCGTGATGCCTTGAGGCCCGAGTTCGGCCGCCAGCGCGCGGGTCAGCGCCTCCAGCCCGCCCTTGGCGGCGGTGTAGGCGGCGTCTCCGGCGCGCGCGACCGGCCCGGCGATCGAGGTGATGTTGATGATCCGCCCGCCCGCCGGCATGTGCGGCGCGACCAGCCGGACCAGATCGAAGGGCGCCACGAGGTTCGTCTCCAGCAGCGCGCGGAGGCTCGCCCGGTCCAACGCCCCGATCGGCCTGCGATCCCGCGCGCCGGCATTGTTGACGAGGATGTCGATCCGTCCATGCGCCTCCGTCAGCCGGGCGACCGCATCCGCCAGCCCCGTCTCGTCGTCGAGATCGGCGACGAAGGCGGAAGCGGCGAGCCCCTCCCCGGCCAGCCCCGCCACCGCCGTTTCGAGCTTCGCCACGTCGCGCCCATGGAGCAGCACTTGCGCGCCTGCCCGCGCCAGAGCCCCCGCCATCTCCAGCCCGAGCCCGCCGCCCGCGCCCGTGACCAGCGCGACCTTGTCCATCAGGTCGGGCGCCGCCGCATGAGCGAGGCTGCGCGTCAGCAGATCGTCGCTGACGGTCATGGTGAAGATCGGCTCGGCGTTCGCGGGGGTCTCGGCGATGGCATCGACGAACGCCGCGCGGGTGGCGGGCTCGTCATAGACCATCTTCTGGTCGAAGGCGGCGCGCCAGGTCGCCTCGTCGGGCCACTCGGCATAGCCGACGAAGCGCCCGTCCGCGTCGCGATGCAGGCGCGAGCCATAGCTGCCGTAGCGCTCGCGGATCAGGTGCGTGCCGCGCCGCCACGCGGCCCGGAACTGCGCCTCCTTGCCGGGATGGACCCGCCACCAATAGACCGCGACGAACATCGCACCGGACTAGCGCAGCGATCGCCCGACCGCCAGCGAAGCGGCCTTATCGCCGCCTGCGAACATGCTAGGATCGCCCCGATGGCGACGCCCTTCCTTCCCTCGCGCAGAACGGCGCTCCAGTCGGCCGCATGGCTGGCGGCGTGCGGCGCGGGGGTGGCCGACGCCGCCGTCCAGCGGGGCCTCGCCGCGGTGGCGCCGATGGTGGACCCGGTGCTCGTCGCCCATGCGCTCGATGCGCTGTGGCGGCACGACGGCGCCATCTGGTCGCGCGACGTGGTCGCCATCGCCGATTTCGGCCTGCCTTCGTCCGTGCCGCGCTTTCATCTCATCGACATGCTGGCGGGCAGGACGACGAGCCTGCTGGTCGCCCATGGCAAAGGCTCGGACCCCGGACATAGCGGCTGGCTCCAGAGCTTCTCGAACGAGATCGGCTCGGAGGCGACGTCGGAAGGCGCCTATCTCACCGGCGAAACCTATAGCGGCGTCCACGGCCTGTCCCGCCGGCTGGCCGGGCTCGACCCGAGCGACGCCAATGCCGAGGCGCGCGCGATCGTCATCCACTCGGCCCGCTATGTCGATCCGTCGCTGCTCGTGACACAGGGGCGGCTCGGCCGCAGCGATGGCTGCTTCGCCTTTTCCGAGCGGGACATCGGCTTCGTGCTGGCGCGGCTCGGGCAAGGCCGCCTTCTCTATGCCGGGCGCTCGCATGGCCCCGGCGCGCCCATTCCCTTCCCTCAGGGTATGACTCTCCCGTGAGACAGGCCGTTATGGCGCTGAAAGTGCGCCGGCCAGATAATCCGAAAACGCCTTGATCTTCTCATCGGACGGCGGCCCGACAACGCCCCGCGCGGCTTCGGGCAGGTGATCGCCGGCATGGGGGGCCGCCTCGTCGAACACATAATGCTCGAACCATTTGCGCCAGGCGGCGCGCTGGGCGGGCGGAAGATCCCTGACCGCCAGGATCGCATGGGTCAGCGCGGCGAGCGGCGACACCGCGTGGCGCTCCCCCCACCAATAATTGACCAATATGTTGAACCGGCCGAGGGCCTTGACGCTGTGCCACCAGATCGGCGGGATGAAGAGCGCGTCGCCGGGCTCGAGGTCCGCGATCAGGCCGTGCGGCAGCGCGTCCGCGAATTTCGGATAGCGCTCGAAATCGGGATTCTCGAGATCGACCATGCTGACGGGCGGCCCGGCGATCGTGAAATGGAGCGGCCCCACATAGAGATTGTCCAGTTGCTCGGGCGGGAAAAGCGTGAAGCGGCGCTGGCCCGAGACGACGACGGCGACGTTGCTGGTCTCGTCGAAATGGGTTGCCACCCGGGTCCGGTTGCCGATCCAGATGCGCGGCGTCGCGTCGGGCAGCTCGAAGGGAAGGCGGTTCTGCCCGGCCCAGCCCGCGAGATGCTCGTCCACCCCCGCCGCGCCCGCATAGAGCGCGATCGGCCTTTCCTCGCCCCGCAGCGAAAGGATCTTGTCGAGGAGACCGCTCAGCGAGCCGTATCGCTTCTGGAAATTGCACCCGCTCATGGCCGCGTCGTAGAAGAAATGGCCATCGATCTCCGGCGGGCCGACCAGCACCTCCGCCCGCTTTCCCTGATCCATCCGCTTCAGATAATCGACAAGCGCCTCATCGGATTCCCGCCCCGCAACGACCGCGGGCCAATCCCGCACGGCGCCACGGATGACGACCGGCTCGGCACGGGTTCGGATTTCGACATCGAACTGCCGCGCGTCGACAGGCCCCATTTCCTCAACGCGGCGGTGGATCGGAAGGCTCATATCCCATTTCGCAATTCTGCCCGGCCGGGCAAAAATGCCCTATCCCTGTCGGTTTGCGCAATGGCGATCGATGAACTCGGCATGGGGCGTCGACAGGGCGACCGTTTTGGCGATGGCCTCCCGCATCCGCAGCATCGCGCCTTCCAGTTGCTCACCGGAGAAATGGTCCGCCAGGGGATCATAGGCGTCCGGCAACATGCCCAGCCCGACGAACATCGACAGCCAGCTCGGATCCTGGAAGGACTCCCATTCATAACGGACCATCGTCCCGCGGCTGCGGAACATGCGGATCTTGTGCGCCAGCGCCTCGGGAAGGTCCAAGGCCCGGCAGGCATCCCACATGGGCTCGCCGATGCGGCCGTTGCCGTAATAATGAAGAATGAGGAAATCCCGGATACGCGCATATTCCAGCGTGGTGATCCGGTTGAACTCTTCCGCGAGCGCCGGGTCGAAATGCTGGTCGGGGAAGAGCGCGAGCAAGCGCTCGACGCCACTTTGGATGAGCGTGATGCTGGTCGATTCCAGCGGCTCGAGGAAACCCGCCGCAAGGCCCAGCGCGACGCAGTTGCGGTGCCAGAACCTGTCCCGGTGCCCGGTGCGAAAGCGCAGGAGATGGGGTTCGGCGAGCGCCGCCCCCTCCAGATTCGCCCGCAATGCGGCAACCGCCTCGTCGTCCGATATGTGCCGGCTGGAATAGACATAGCCATTGCCCACCCGGTGCTGGAGCGGGATGCGCCATTGCCAGCCCGCCGGCAGCGCCGTGCTTCGGGTGAAGGGGGCGAGCGAACCGTCCGGTTCGCTCGGGATCGCCACGGCCCGGTCGCAAGGCAGCCAGTCGATCCAGTCCTGATACCCCACCCCCAGCGCGCCGCCGAGCAGCAGGCTCCGAAAGCCCGAGCAATCGACGAACAGGTCCGCCTCCAATACCCGCCCGTCGCCGAGCGTGACGCTCGCGATATTCCCGCTTTCCGGGGCGAGGCTGGTGTCGACGATCAGGCCTTCGATATGCTTCACGCCCAGTTCGCGCGTCGCCTTGTCGCGCAGGAAGCGGGCATAGAGCCCCGCGTCGAATTGCACGGCCCAGTCGAAGACGCCCAGTTCGTTGGGCGGATTGTCCGGCGGCGTCATCACATGATGACGCATCGCAAGCTCGGTGCAGAGGCTGTAGTCGGCAAGCGGCGACGCATCGCCTTCGGCCCGCCGCTTCAGCCAATATTGATGGAAGGCCACCCCGCGCGACGAGGTTCCGTAAAGGCCGAACGGGTGGAAGAAGCTGCTCCCCGGCCCGGCCCAGTCGCGAAACTCGACACCGAGCTTGAGGGTGCCCTGCGTCGCCTTCATCACCTCATAATCGGTGACGCCGATGGCCCGGAAATAATCCCGGATCGCGGGAACGGTCGCCTCGCCGACGCCCACCGTTCCGATATCGGGCGATTCGACGACGGTGATCGAGATCGGCTGCCTTTCGAGGCGACGCGCGAGCAGCGCGGCGGCCATCCAGCCCGCGGTTCCCCCGCCGACGATCAGGATGGAGCGGACGGGATCAGCGTTCATGCAAGGCTTTCCGGCGAGCCAGGGATCTCAAGACAAATACCCGCCCGTCGCACTCGGCAACGGGGGGCAGGCGGACAGAAACGGGCGTCAGAACTTGACCCGGGCGCCAGCCGTGAAGCGGCGCTCGAAGATGTTGTTGAACGCGCGTTCGTCCTTCCAGGTGAGGTAATATTTCTCATACTCGCCGGTCAGGTTCGATCCCTGCCCATAGATCGTGACATTGGGCGTGATGTCATAGCTGATCGACGCGTCCACATAATTGGTGGGCGCCTGATATTCCTCCAGGCCGACAATACCGCCGAAGTCCGACTGGACGGCGCGCTTGGAACGGAAATTCCACGCCACGCGGGCCTGGAAGCGCCGGTCCTGATAATAAAGCGCCGCGTTGGTCTGGATCTTCGAATTGTCCTGGAAGGGAATGCTGCGCCCCGCCAGATCCTTCTTGCCGGAATCGGACGGCGAATAGGTGAAGTTGGTGTCGATGCCGAAATTCGACAGCAGAGTGGGCATGAAGCCGAGATCGTTGAACGAGATCTTGGCACCGGCCTCGACACCCTGGAGCGTACCGCCGGCCCCCTGGATCGGCGTGCTGATCGACACCGTCCGGTTTCTGACGACGCCGTCATTATCCGGCAGATCGGACCGCGTGATATTGCCCTGCTGGATGAAGCTTTCGACGTTGATGTGGAAGAGGCCGACGCTCACGAGGCTCGACCGGCCGAGATAATATTCCAGCGAGCCTTCCACGTTGGTGGCGCGCCAGGGATCGAGCTGGGGGTTGCCGTTCTGGCTGCCGCCGGTCACCCGGAACACGGGCGCGCCGGGGTTGGACGTGTCGATCGCGTAATTCGGATTGAGACCCCCGCCCCACTGGTTGAGATCGAGAAGCGTCATCGTCTTCGAGAAGGCGAAGCGGAACTTGAGGTTGTGGGTGAGATCGAACGCGACGTTGAACGCCGGCAGGAAGTCGGTGAAGTCGCGCTTCGTCTCCAGCGTGCCCGTCACCAGGCCGGCCAGGCCATAAGGCTGCGGGTTGCCCGTTACATATTGCGTGATGTCGAGGCGGGTGTTGATGATCTTCACACCGGCATTGCCCGAATAGGGGATGCCGAACAGATCGCTCTTGAAGTTCATCTGGACATAGCCCGACGTCTGCTTGACGCCGACGTTGAACGAAGCGCCCGGATTCATGACGTCCACGTTGCCGGGATAGAAGCTGTTCTGGAACTTCAGCGCATTGTCCATCGCCTTGGGATCGAGGACATACATGCTCGGAACGCCCGCGACGCCGGGGTTGAACAGCTTGACCTGCCCCTTGAACGACGGGTCGTTGGCCTTGCGTGTGAGGCCCGCCGTGTAGAAGCCGGCGGCATCGCCCGCGTTGCAGCTCGCGTCGTTCACCGGAACGTCGAACGCCTTCCATTTCACCAGGCAGCCCGCCGGGTTGGACGCGCCGTTCCCGCCATAAAGCGGCGCGGCGCGGTCGAACTCGAAATCGTCAACCGAGCGCTCGCTGTACCGCGCGCCGAAGCTGAAATTGAGATCCGACGACACCTCGTAGGAGGCATCCGCCCGCGCGATCTTGAGATCGCCCTTGCGGCGATAATTGCCTTCGGACGACAGCGTCTTCAGCGCATAGTTGTTGATGTCGCTCAGCTCGCTCTGCAACTGGCTCGGCAGGCTGAAGACCGGCTTGTTTCCGGTGAAGTTCACCGTCGCGGGCAGCGAGTTCAGGCCGGCAAGCGTGTTGACCGTATAGCCGTCGGAATTGAAGACCCGATCACCGCCCAGCGAAGTCGGATAATGCCCGATCCCGCCGGCTTCCCACTGTTCGCCGTTCGACAGGCTGAACTGCGCGTAGCTCTGATCGTAATGCTGATAGGCCTTGCCATAGATGCCGCGCAGGCTGGCCTTGAACCGGCCGCCATCATCATATTTCAGCTCGAGATTATAGTTCTGCGACTGCGACTTGTAGCGATCGTTCTGCGCATAGGAGTCGAAATTGCCGAGATCGTAATTGTAAATCGACGTGGTGTTCACATGATAGCCGTTCACCACCGAACCAGTGTCACGCGAGGCGCCCGGCGTGAATTCCGCCGCCTGCCAGTTGACATCCTGCATCTGGAAGCCGGCCGTGCGGTCATGCTCGTCCTGCCGGGTGAAGAAGCCGTCGCCGGTCAGGGTGAGCGCGTCGTTGATCTTCCACTGCACCGAGCCGTTGATGCCCAGGCGCTTGCGCTGGTCGATCTTGTTCCAGCCGGTGAAGCCCTGCGGCACGATGAACGTATCGTTGGCGTCGCCATCGCCGTTCACATCCACGCCGCCCGCCACCGGGGTTCCGCGTGCCCGGCCCGCCGGGGAGAAGCCGCCGGTCGACGTGGCGTCGGCCGTCCCCTCATTGTGCAACGCCGCGCCATAGCCTTCCTGGATGCCATTGTGCGAGTTGGACAGGCGCACGTTCGAATAGGCCGCGCTCGCCATGAAACCGAACTTGTCGTTGTGCCATGAGATCAGGCCGTTGAAGTTCGGATCGAACTTGTGCTTCGTCCGATCGCCATAAGCGCCTTCGGCCGCCGCCGCGACGGTGAGGCCTTCCTTCAGGTCAAAAGGCCGCCGGGTGCGCAGATTGACGGTGCCGGTGATGCCCGCGTTGAGGAGATCGGCCGTGGAGGATTTGATGACGTCGGCCCCGGCGAAAAGCTGCGAGGGGATGTCGTTGAAATTGGGCTGAGTGGTCGTGATCGACTGGGCGCCGAGATAGGATTCGCCGTTGAGGAGCGTCGTGACCTGCGGGAGGCCACGGATGTTGATCGTGGACCCTTCGCCGGCGCTGCGCAGGATCTGCACGCCCGGAATGCGCTGGAGCGAATCCGAGATCGTGACGTCGGGCAGCTTGCCGATATCCTCCGCCGAGATGGAATCGACGACCGACACGGCATTGCGCTTGATGCTCACCGCGCGCTGCTGCGATCCGCGGATGCCGGTGACGACGATCTCGTCGCCCGCGTCCGCGGCCCCCGTGGAAGAAGCGCCCTGGCTCGGGGAGGCCGCTTGATCGGCCGCCGCCAATTGGGCCTGGGCGGGAAGAGGCGCAGGCGCCGCCCCGCCATTGGCCGGGGCCGCCATCGCTTGAGCGTGGGCCATGCCGGCGCTGAGGGTCAGGCCCGAAACCGCCGCAAGCAACAGGCTGCGCCGGATAGTGGTGGAATGCTGCACGCCGTCATCTCCCCATCATGCTCGCTCGAAGGCGACACATTATTTCCCAGGGAAGGTTCGCTGGCGTTCGTAGCCCGGCCCCCTCCCACGCGACTTTTACCGCTTGTCATTTTTGTGTCGGGTTTCGGGACCGCGGTCAACTTAAATATGTTCATTTTTTCTTATTTAATATCGACGGGCTTCGCGTATCACTTTTCCAAAGGTCAGGCCTGACCGGATGGGGAGCACGGGATGGCGAAACCGCCGCAGAAGCCGGTCCGATGGCTCGCCCGGCAATCATGCCCAGAAGCATCGCAAGCATCTTTGAAGGGGAAGGACATATCATGCTGATCCGCGTTGCCGCCTGTATCGCGTTGGGCCTGCTGGCCCAACCTGCCGAGGCCGAACTGCGCACGCCGCACCTGTTCTCCGATCATGCGGTGCTCCAGCGCGACCGCCCCATCCACATCTGGGGCTGGGCGACGCCGGGCGCGTCGGTCGAGGTCGTGCTGCACGGCCAGCATGGGCGTTCGATCGCGAACCGGCTCGGCGGATGGGACGCATGGCTCATGCCCGAGGCGGCGGGCGGCCCTTATTCCCTGACGATCAGCGGCGACGGCGGCAGCACGACGATTCACGACGTGATGATCGGCGACGTCTGGTTCGCGTCGGGCCAGTCGAACATGGAGATGCCGCTGGCCGGCTTCCCGCCGACCGCACATGTGAAGAACAGCGCCGCGGAGATCGCCGCCGCCACCGATCCGCATGTCCGGCTGCTCCGCGTCGAGCATAAGTCGAGCACGATGCCGCTGCGCGACGTGGACCAGAGCTGGACCGAGACGACGCCCCAGACCGCCGCCCCCTTCTCCGCGATCGGCTATTTCTTCGCCCGCGAGATCGCGGCGCGCGAGCATGTGACGGTGGGCGTGATCGATTCCACCTGGGGCGGCACGCCGGCCGATAGCTGGGTCTCGATGGCGGCGCTGGGTTCCGATCCGTCGCTTTCGCCCGCCTTTGCCGCCCGCGCGCGTTTCGAGCAGGAGCAGGCCGACAAGGACGCCGCCATCGCCGCCGAGCAGCGCGAGGATGCCGAGGCCAGGGCACGGGGCCTGCCCGCCCCTCACCATGACTGGCATCCGCCCGAGGAGGCCTATCGCCCCGGCGCTCTTTATAACGCGATGGTGGCGCCGTTCACCGGCTACGGCATCAAGGGCGTGATCTGGTATCAGGGCGAAACCAACAGCAACGTCGCCCGCGCGCCTTATTACGAGGCGCTGTTCAAGGGGCTCATCACCGACTGGCGGCACGATTTCGCGCAGGGCGATTTCCCGTTCCTGTTCGCGCAGATCTCCAGCTTCGACAGCCCCAAGGAAGAATGGGGGCTGGTGCGCGACGCGCAGCGCCGGGCGCTCGGCCTCGCCAACACGGCGATGGCCGTCACCACCGATGTCGGCGATCCGGCGAACGTCCATCCGAGCGACAAGCAGACGGTCGCCGCGCGGCTCGCGCTGGCCGCTCGGGCGGTCGCTTATGGCGAGCATGTCGCCTACGCGCCGCCGCTGTTCCGGCAGGTGTCGGGCACGGCGGACGGCCTGCGCGTGTGGTTCGACAACGGCCAGGGCCTCACCGCGCGGGGCGCATCCGTGACGGGGTTCGAAATCGCCGGTCAGGACCACCGCTTCCAGCCGGCCACGGCGACGATCGAAGGGAATAGCGTGGTGGTGAAGGGCGCCGTCTCCAGCCCGGCCTATGTCCGCTACAACTGGAGCAACGTGGTCCCCGGCAGCCTATACAACGCGGCCGGCCTTCCCGCGCCGACCTTCACGTCGGAAGAGCGGATCGAAAGCCATATCGCCTATCCCTGACATCAGGGCGCGCACGAAAGCCCCGCCGCATCGATGCGGCGGGGCCATGGCCATAGCGGTTACCCGATCGGGATGCTCGCCGGCTGGACGTTCCAGCCGCGAAGCTGGATGGCGGCGGGCGTGCCGGCGGGCTTCACGCCGTCCATCGTGCGGATCGTGATGCTGCGGCTCTCGCCGGGCAGCAGGCTGATGTAATTGTCCTCATAGAAGGCCGGCAACACGCGCTCGCCCTTCGCATCCACCAGCGTGAGCTTGGTGGCGAGGACGGGCGCCGCGCTGCGGTTGGCGATCTCGATGGTGATGCCGTCGCGATCCTTCTTCGCGGTCGCGGCGAGGGGCTGCGGCGCAAGGCCGTTGAGCTGGCGATAGGAGGCATCGTCCTTGCCCTGCCAGTAGACGTTGCGGCTGATGGCCTTGCCCTTCGCATCGCTCAGCGTCAGCTCGACCAGCACGAGGCCATGGGCATCGAGCAGCGGCTGGATCGCCAGCGGCTTCAGCGTGGTCGTCTTGTTGGCGGGCGCCGACACGGCCTCGCTGCGATCGAGCAGCGTCTTGTTGGCGATGTCCACCACATGCGCCTTGAGCGTCAGCCCGTCGGCGGCCTCGCGCGTGGTGTTGACGACGGCCAGCGCATAATCGGGCAGGTTCATCTGGACGTGGATCGGCTCCGAGCCGGCCTTGGTGCCGTAATAGGCGGCCGCCGTGTCATAATCGGAGCTGTAGATCTGCCAGTGGTTGGACGGCCATGCGGGATGCGTCATCCACAGCAGGCGGCCGCTGTTCTTCGTCCAGAGCCCGGCGTTGAAGCCCTCGAAGATCGCCCGATAGTCGACATAGTTCAGCATCTGCGCCTTGCGCTCGAAATCCTCGAGGCTGGTCGCCTCGCCGAACTGGGTGTCGAGGATCTTCATGAAGCTGCGGACGTCGCCGTTCCCGCCGATGTGCCAGTCATGATAGGCGAGCGTGTCGCTGATCGGCCAGCGATCGGCGGGCGGCACCATCGCCTTGACCGCCTCCAGCGTCGCGAGCGAGGGCGTGCCGTCCTCCACCGAGAAGCCGGTATCGAGATCGGTGAAATAGCCGACCGGATTCTGCCAGCTATAGGGGCCGCTGCCCTGAAGCCCGATGCGGTTCGAGCTGCCGGTATAATAGCGCGTGCCGTCGAGCTTCAGGACGAGGGCGTTCAGGCCCTCGTTGATGATCGGCTGGGGCACGCCCTCGTTGCGGCCGAACCAGACCGCGATCGACGGGTGGTTGCGATAGCGCGCGATCACGTCGGCGGCGTTCCTGAGGAAGAGCTGCGGGTCTTCCGCCTCGTTCTGGTAATCCTGCGTGGATTCCCAGAAATCGTTGAGGATCAGCATCCCATATTCGTCGGCGAGGTCGAAGAAGCTGTCTTCGGTATCCTGGCCCACCCAGTTGCGGATGATGTTGACGTTCGCTTCCTTGTGGAGGCGGAAATAGGGCTCCAGCCGGGCGCGCGAGACGCGCTTCATGAAATCGTCCATGCCCCAGTTGCCGCCGCGTGCGGCGATGGGCACGCCGTTGACGAAGATCGTCATGTGCGGCTCGCGCATCTGCCGGGGGATGTCGCGGACGGCGGGCGAGGTCTCGCCGGCGGGGGTCAGCGATTCCGTCCAGCCGTCGGGGGTCTGCTTGATGTCCTCGTGGCGGAGCGCGATCAGCGCCTCGCCGCGCTCATGCGCCAGCGTGGGATCGACCTCGACGCGGCGGAGCTTGCCCTTTCCGTCGAACAGCGAGAGGCCGTAGGTCAGCTCCCTCATGCCGAAACGCAGGCTCTTCTCGTCCGAGGGCGCGGTCCCGGCCGTCGCCGTCACCTTCAGCGTGTAGAGGTTCTGCGGGCCATAGCCGTTCGGCCACCACAGCTTCGGATGGGCGACGTTGAGCTGGGCGAAGTCGGCGGGCGTGAAGCGCACCTCGCTGCTGCCAGGCGCGGCCGTCACCGGCTTCGAGACGCTGACACCCTCGAAGCTCGCGGTGACGGTGGTCGCGACCGGCGCCGTGCCGTCATTCTCGATCGGCACGGTGATGGTGACGGCGGCGTGATCGGTCGCGGGCAGAGGAAGCTTCGTCACCACCTGCGGGTCGCCGATGCGGACGACGCCGGTCTGGTGCAGCTCGACCGGCTGCCACAGGCCCATGTTGCGATCGCGGACGCCGGGAATCCAGTCCCAGCCCTCGGTGGCGACGAAGGTCGGGCCGTCGAGCGCGAGCTGGCCGCCATTGTTGCCGGGGCCGGCGGCGATCGACTCCTCATGCGGGATGCCCGGATGCGGCGGCGGCAGGATGTGGACCGCGACGATGTTGCGGCCGGCGTGGAGCAATGTCGAAACGTCGAACTCGCCCCGGATGAAGGCGCCGGTCATCGCGCCGAGCGAGTGGCCGTTCACCCACACTTCGGCGGCGTAGTTGATGCCCTTGAACAGAAGCTGGCGATGGACGGGCGCGAAATCGGCCGGCAGATCGAAGCTCGCGCGATACCAGTAATCCTGCCGCGAAAGCTTTTCCGGGATGGCGAGATTGTTCAGTCCATAGGACGGATCGGGATAGACACCGCGATCGACCAGCGTGGTCAGCACCGTGCCGGGGACGGTGGCCGCATACCATTTGGTATCGTCGAAGCCGTCGCTGCTGATCGTGGCGCCGCCGGCATGGACATCCGGCCCGATGCCCAGCTTCCATCCGCCGATTTGCCAGCGCCCGGCGCCGAGTTCGGTGAGGGGGGCGGTGTCGGTCGGCGCCACGGCGACAGGGGCCGTGGGCGGGGTCTTGCCGGTCGGCAGCGTCGCCGGATCCTGCGGCTGGAACATGCCGCGCCACGCCTTCTCCTGCCATTCCCAGCCCTGACCGGGCTTGGCGAAGGCGATCAGTGCCGGATCGGGGCGGTGCCGCGCCGTCTCCGCGAAGGCCGTGGCGGGCGTGGCGGCCGGGGAGACGATGAGCCCCGCCACGCGGCCGCCGAAATGGGCCATGCCGGCCATGGTGGGGGCGATGGAGAGCGTCGGGGCGACCGCCGGCGTCGTCATGGCGCGGCTGGCCGCCATGCGGCCGTCGACGAACAGGCTCACCGTCCGGCCGTCCGAGGCCAGGCCGATCGCCGTCCATCGCCCGGCGGGAATGCTCGTTTGCGCCTTCACCTCTCCGCTCGCCGAGCGGAAGACGAGGCGGCCGTCCTCCAGCCCGATGCAACGATGGCTGCCGGCCGGATCGCCGATCGCCACGAGGGGCACGAAACCCCGCTGGGCCGTCTCGGGCGAGACCCAGGCGGAGAGCGACCATATCCCGCCGCCGGCCACCGCCGCCGCCTCGCCGCTCAGCGTGAAGCTCGCGCCGATGCCGCCTTCGAGAATGGAGAGGTTGTATGGGCCGCGGCCGTCCACCGTGGCCGGCGCCGCCAGCGTCGCTCCATAGGCCGGGGCCGCCCCGGCGACGAGAAGCGCGAGCAGACGCGCGATACGAGGATGCCGGACGGCAGTACGCATATGATTCTCTCCCTGTGACGGCGCTGATTCGGCCGGTTGGTCGCCCGCCCGTCCCGTCTCCGTCGACACCCATGCCAAAAATACTTCTTTCAATCTTCCTTTTTCTTTTTTTGAAGGAGCCGGGATCGTGGCGACCGCCCGCCGGACGGAGATGCCGCCGGCCGCGGCTATTTTCATGATCGCCCGATCATGACATGCCACCCGTCATGCAGGTCTCCTGGGACGACGTCCGCCTCTTTCTCGAAATTGCGCGCGCCGGCACGCTGAGCGCCGCGGCGCCGCGGCTGGGCATGACGCAGCCGACCGCGGGGCGACGCCTGAGGGCGCTCGAACTTCAGCTCCAGGCCTCGCTCTTCCAACGCACGCCGCAAGGCCTCCGCCTGACCGACGAGGGCGAAGCGATGCTGCTTCATGCCGAGCGGATGGCCGAGGAGGCGCAGGCTCTGGAGCGCAAGCTGCTTGGGCAGGCGCGGGGACTGGAAGGCGGCCTGCGCATTTCCTCGTCCGACTGGTTCTCGAACCAGGTTTTGGCCGAGCCGCTGGCCGACTTCGCCGCAGCCCATCCGCGGGTCACCATCGAACTGATCGCCGACTGGCGGATGCTCGATCTGGAACGGCGGGAGGCGGATATGGTGCTGCGGTTCCGCCCCTTCACCGGACCGGACATCGTTCAGCGCCGGCTGACCACGATCCGTTACGGGCTCTACGCTTCGCAGGCCTATCTTGAAGAGCATGGCTGGAGTGGCGGCGGCACGGGCGCGGGGCTCCGCCTGATCGCGATGGACGAGGCGCTGGGCCAGCTCGCCGATGTCGATTGGATGCGCCGCCATTGGCCGGAGGCAAGCTTTGCGCTGCGCAGCAACAGCCGCGAGGCACAAGCGCGAGCCTGTGTGCAGGGCGCGGGGCTCGCTGTCCTGCCGCGCGTGATCGGCGACATGGTGCCGCTCACGCTGCTGGAGGTTGAGGAAGCCCCGCCAAGCCGGGAAGTCTGGCTTGGCTACCACCGCGACCTGAAACGCCTCGCCCGTCTCAGGGCGCTGGTCGATCATCTGGTCGCGGCGGTGCCCGGCACGCTCTAGAAGCCGGTCAGCACGGCCTTGCCAAACGCCGAGCCGCTCTCGATCAACCTGTGAATCTTGCGGAGATTGGCGGCGTTGATCGGGCCGTCGCTGCTCGTCACCGTCGAACGCAGCACGCCCGCGTCAATGAGGGCGCTGACCTCGTCGAGGATGTGATGTTGCTCGATCATATCGGGCGTCTCGAACATCGAGCGGGTGAACATGAACTCCCAGCTTACGCTGACGCTTTTGCGCTTGAACGGGTTGATGTCGAGCGCCTCGGGATCGTCGATCAGCGCGACGGCGCCTTGCGGTGCGATCAATTCGGCGATGGCGGGGAGATGCCGGTCGCTGGCGGTGAGGCTGGCGACATAGTCGGCCTGCGCGATGCCGATCGCCTTCAGCGCCTTGTCGAGCGGCTGGCGATGATCGATCACATGGTGCGCGCCCATCGCACGGACCCACTCGATCGTTTCGGGCCGCGACGCGGTGGCGACGACCGTCAGGCCGGTCAGCCGGCGGGCGAGCTGGATCAGCACCGAGCCGACCCCGCCTGCACCGTTGATGACGAGCAGCGTGCCGCTCCCGGTCTTGCGGCCATAGGGCACGCGCAGCCGGTCGAAGAGCAGCTCCCAGGCGGTGAGCGTCGTGAGCGGCAGGGCCGCGGCCGCCGCCCAGTCGAGCGAGCGCGGCTTGTGGCCGACGATCCGTTCATCCACGGCGTGCAATTCGGCATTGGTGCCGGACCGCTGGAGAGCGCCCGCATAATAGACTTCGTCGCCGGGCTGGAAGAGCGTGACCTGATCGCCCACCACCTCGACGATCCCCGCCGCGTCCCAGCCGAGCACCCGAGCTTCGCCCGATGCCGGCGCGGCTCCGTCGCGAACCTTGGTGTCGACCGGATTGACCGACACCGCCTTCACGCGGACCAGGAGATCGCGCGGCCCGGCCGTCGGCGCCGGGAGATCGAGATCGACGAGCGAGTCCGGGCGATCGATGCTGCCCGGCGTGTAATATCCAACGGCTTTCATGCTGCTTTCTCCTGCGGACTAGGATCGTCGGGCGCGCTCACCTGCGCGGTGCCGAGATAGAGGCGGGGCAGGGCATCGGGCGCCGCCGCGCCGAGCCGCCGGACCGTTCTCCCATGCGATGCGGTGGAACGCTCGAAATGATGGCCGCGCCGGCGATCACGGATGCGGCAATGGCAAGCGGCGACGGCTTGAGAAAAAGATGCATCGGCATGGGAGCGACCTCCTGCCAGCCATAATGGCGATGCAATCAGGCACCTTCCACGGCAAATTTGGCACAGTCGTCATGCATTATCGCATGGCGTCTCCACGATGTCCGGGGAGCCGCAGGTCATATCGACCGCCCATCCCGAGTGCCGCTCACCGGCCACATAAGCCGGGAGAATCATCATTCACGGAGGCGCCCCGCCCGAACGTGCGGGTGAGCCGCGCTCCTGCCCGGCCGCATCGCCGGCGGGCGATCGTTCAATGTCCGCTCAGGACGGATTGGCCAACTTCGCCAGCGTCGATCGGGAGGGTGCGAAAAAGCTTATACCGGTTTGCGCCGTGGAGAAGTCCAGGATCCTGTCATAGGCCCCCTTCGGTTCGCCAACGAACATGCGCTCCAGCATCTTCTCGATCACCCACAGATATCGGGTATAGCCGATGAAATAGGTGCCGAACTCGCCGTGCCCAGGGCGCCCGAACGGCATATTGTCCCGCAGGATGTCATGCTCGTTGCCGTCCTCGTCGACGATCGTGGCGAGGGTCTTATGGGATTTGCGCGGGGCCGCGTCGTCATCGAGCTCGATATTGTCGATCTTTGTGCGGCCGATGATTTCCTCCTGCAGCGCCGTCGAGGTCCGGCCCCAGGCCGCCAGGTCATGCAGATATTTCTGCACCACGACATAGCTGCCGCCGGCGAATTCGGGATCCTCATCGCCGACGAGCGCGGACTCGCCGATCTCCCGCCCCACAGGGTTCGCCGTGCCATCGACGAAACCGAGCAGATCCCGCGCGTCGAAATACCGGAAGCCCGAAACCTCGTCGGTCATCGTCACCGCAGAGCCAAGGGTCTGGAGCAGGATCCGTTCGAACTCGAAGCAGATGTCCGGCCGCTCGGCGCGGATGTGGAAGAGGATATCGCCCGGTGTCGCCGGAGCCCGATGCGGGTTTCCTTCGATCGGAACGAAGGGCTTCAGTTCGCGCGGCCTGGTCGGCTCCCCCAGACGTCCCCATAGGTCGCTGCCGATCCCCGCGATGCAGGACAGCCGCGCGGAGAGATCCCGGAAGCCGACCGTCTTCACAAGATCGTCGAGGCCGCCGAGCAGGTCGCGCACCTTGGCGAGAGCCTCTTCCCCGTCGCTCACGGTCACCACGAGGAAGATCGCCGCCTGGGACAGCGGCGCATCGATGCTCTGAGCGTCGATCGGCACCCGATCCCAAGCATGTCCTGTCATACCATCTCCATTGCTGTGATACGGCGACCAAATCGATATCCGCTCAGAGCCTTTACGCCAGGAGGCCGGCCGGATCACTCCCCGGCAGACGCATCTGGACCGGACCGGGTCGCTTGGACCGGACCGGGTCGCTCCTGCCGCTCTGACAGGGCGTCTCCCGCCATATGAAGCATCGGGTCGCTGAAGAGGTGGTGGGGCTCGTCGCCTGCCTCGCATCGCCGGAGGCTGGTCTCGTGACAAACGCGACGGCGCATAGCCCGGAATGGATTGTCGAGAGCTGCCCGATGGGAGCTTGTGTTTTGCGATTTGGGGGCGGGATCAGGATTGCACCGCTGTAGAACCCGATTCAGTTTGACGGGCTTATCCCTAGTCAGGCCACATCCATAATATATTCCGAGCGCTTAGCCGAAGCCGCGGGTGGGGGATGGAGATGGACGATCGAACCGTGCGGCAGGCGCTGGAGCGTCATTGGAATGCCTCGGACGCCAGCGATTTCAACATCGAACATGAAATCTATCATGAAGATGCCGTGCTTCATTATCCGCAATCGGGCGAGCGAATTCGCGGGCGGCGCAACATTCAAGAGAGCCGATCCGTCCAGCCCAACAAGAAGCGCTTTACGATTCAAAGGATTGTGGGCGGCGGCGATCTCTGGGTCACGGAATTCGTGCTGACTTACGACGACATACCATCTTACGTCGTGAGCATCATGGAATTCAGCGGTGGGCTGGTGGCGAAGGAGACGCAATATTTTGCCGACCGGTTTGACCCAGGGGCATCGCGTGCTCACCTTGTTGAGGGAATAGGCGACATCACGGCGCTCTGAACGCGATCCTCGGAAGACAGCCGCTACAGCACCAAAATTCAGGGGTGCGCCATAAGATCAAGCCCGGCGGTCGGTTCCAGAGCGTGGATGAGTATCCATCGGCAGCGGAATGGGCACGTCCGAAAACATCCTCCTTGTCCAGGATGCCTCCGAAACGTGCCCCGGCTCCGCATAGGCGGATCCCGCCTTCCTCAAGCCGCCCGCCGACGGTCCCGACCGAGGGAGACGGTCAGGATCGCTATCCGGCAGGCGTTCCCTTGAGCGCAGACGCATTCACCCCGGAGATGGCGTGATGCTCTGCCCGAAGGCCTCCTTCTGGAGCTCATGATAGGCACCGACCAGCCGGTCGAGACTGAACGCTCGGTTCCGCCCGCTGGGGTTGGGAAGAACCCAGACGCCGGACGTCCCGATGCCGGCAGACTGTCGGCCCCAGCGAATATCCCGGCGCCCGCTCAGCGCTGAAAAGGGTGCCTTGCCGAGAAACGCGACGAAACGCGGCGCGTATCGGCCGATCTTGTGCTCGAACGCAGCCGCCGCCTCCAGGAAATCCGCGCTGGAAAGCTGATCGGCCCGCGCCGTGGCGCGCTCGACGACCGTCGTCAGCCCGCAGCCATGTTGGAGGAAGCTGCGATCCATCTCGGGGGTCAGTTCCCGCGCGGTGAAACCCGCGAGATGCATGACCCGCCAGAACCGATTGCCTCGCCCGGCGAAGTGATGGCCAGTGGCCGCCGCCATCAGGCCGGGATTGATCCCGCAGAACAGCACGCCGAGCCCCTCGGCGATGACGTCGGGAAGCCCAGCGTCCTCCCCCGATGCGGGATGCGCAGTCATCCGCAGATCACGGCCACCGCCTTGCGGGCGATGTCCCGAAGCTCCTCCCGGTCGGCGCCCGCCCTGGCGCGCAGGGCGATGGTCTGCATCGTCGCCGTCGCCATCATGGCGAGCGTTTCGGGATCGGCCCCGGCCTTCAACTCGCCCGCCTCGCGGGCCGCACGGAGCCGCGCTTCGAACCCGGCATCGAGCCTTCGGAAGCCCGCCGCCACGATGCGCTGGATCTCGGCATCCTCGGCGGCTTCGGTGATGGCCGTGCCGACCACGAAACAGCCACGCGGCCGCGCGCCATCCACGAAATAGATCGACAGGGCCGCCTCATAGGCGCGCATCAGCGCCTCCTTCAGAGTGCCGCCGCTGAGCGCCTCGCCCATGGTGACGAATTTCTGGTCCCAATATTCGCCCAGCGCCTTGAGATAGAGCGCGTGCTTGTCCCCGAACGCCGCGCGCAGGCTCGGCCGGTTCATGCCCGTCGCGGCGGAAATATCGTCGAGCGACGTGCCGGAATAGCCGGTCTTCCAGAAGGCTTCCGTCGCCCGCTGGAGGGCGACCTCGGGATCATAGGCGCGTGGCCGGCCGCGCCCCCTTGCCTCGCCCTCTTTTGAATTTTGTTCCATCTCGCATAAAATCCTTGACGCACGTCTTCGTCAGGCATATTTGTCCATCATCGAACAAAATTCAAGCCGGCTGAAAACGGCGACCCGACCTCCCGGTTTTCGCGGGTTCATGGGGGCCGGAACTGTTGGGTGGCGTCAGCGTGCTTCCCACCAAATGACGGATCGGACGATGCAAGACCAGATTGACGAAGCGACGGAAAGCGCGAGCCCCAACCCGCCGAAGCGGACGCTCGGCCAGAGGCTGCGCCTTCCCCTGATGATCGCGGTTCCGGCACTGGCCCTGATGGGCGCCGCGGCGGGATATTGGGCGGACAAGCCCTATGTCTCGACGGACGACGCCTTCGTCCAGGCGACGAAGGGTTCCATCAACGCGCGGGTTTCCGGCCAGGTGGTGGAAATCGCGGTGAAGGACAACCAGATCGTCCGCAGGGGCCAGCTTCTGTTCCGCATCGACCCCGAACCCTATGAGATCGCGGTCGAGCAGGCCGAGGCGAAGCTCGCCAGCGCCCGCCTCCAGATCGGGGGGCTGAAGGCCACCTATCGCCAGCAGCTCGCCGATCTTCAATCGGCCCGGGTGTCGGCCCAGTTCGACGGGCAGGAATTCGATCGCAAGAAGAACCTGCTCGCCTCCGACTTCACCTCGCGATCGGCCTATGAGCAGTCGGAAGCCGCATATAAGGTCTCGCAGCAGCACATCGCCTCGGCGGGGGAGCAGGTGGCCAACACCGTGGCCGCGCTCGCCGGGAACCCCCATATCGCGGTCGATCGACACCCGACGGTCCGCGAGGCGCGGGCGGAGCTCGATCGCGCCCGGCTGAACCTGTCCTACACCCGCGTCCTCGCCCCGGACGATGGGATCGTGACGAAGGTGGACGACCTCCAGCTCGGCGATTTCGTCAACAGCGGCGCGGCCGTCTTCTCGATGATGTCGACGCATCGCATCTGGGTGGAGGCGAATTTCCGGGAGACCGGCCTCACCCACATGCGCCCCGGCCAGCCCGCGACGATCATGGTCGATGCCTATCCGGGGCATGGCTTCCCCGCCCATGTCGCCAGCATGAGCCCCGGCACCGGATCGGAATTCGCGGTGCTGCCGCCCGAGAACGCCACCGGCAACTGGGTGAAGGTGGTCCAGCGCCTGCCCGTCCGCCTGGAGTTCGACGCGCTCGATCCCCAGCGGCCGCTTTATTCGGGCATCAGCGTCACCGTCCGTATCGATACCCGCACACGCCCCTCCCGGGCGACGCCAGAGGCGCGGTGAGCGCGATGCGCGCCCTGAGCGCCCCGGCCGAAGGTCGCCCCCTGCTGTCGGGCGCGGCGCTGCTCGCGATCTACATGCAGGCGGTGAACATCTCGCTGCCCAACGCGGCGGTGCTGCACATCCAGGGCAGCCTGTCGATGACCGACGACGAGATCGGCTGGGTCTTCTCCTCCTACATCATGGCGAGCGCCATGGTGATGCCGATGACCCGCTGGCTGGCCGGCGCCTTCGGGCGCAAGACGGTAATGCTCGCCTCACTGGCGCTCTTCGCCCTAGGCCTCATCCTCGATACGCGGGCGACGACGGCGTTGCAGTTCGTCTTTGCGCGCATCTTCCAGGGGGCGGCGAGCGGCCCGCTTGCGCCGCTCGCGATGGCCATCCTGCTGGAAGGCGTGCCGCCCGAGCGCCAGCCCCGGCTCGGTCTCCTCTCCACCGTGATCGGGCTCGCGGGTATGCTGAGCGGCCCCGCGATCGGCGGGATCATCAGCGAATATCATGACTGGCGGCTGATCTTCGTGTTCGGCCTGCCGCTCACCGGCCTCATCTTCCTGACGATGGCGCTGTATCTGATCGAGCAGAAGCCCCGGCAGAACCCGCCTTTCGATTTCTTCGGCCTCGCGACGCTCGCGCTGGGCATGATCGGGCTGCAAATGCTGCTCGATCGCGGGGAGCGCATGGAATGGTTCGCGTCGACCGAAAGCTGCATCGAAGCGGCCGCCGCCGCGCTCGGTTTCTATCTCTTCCTCGTCCATGTGCTGACCGCGGAGCGGCACTTCCTCAACAAGGCGCTGTTCCGCGATCGCAATTTCGCCTTCTCGACGGTGATGTTCTTCGCGCTCGGCTTCGTGCTGCTGCCGACGCTCGCGCTCACCTCGCCGATGCTGGAGGAACTGCTCGGCTATCCCGCCGACACCACCGGCTATATGACGCTCCCACGCGGAGCCGCGCTGATCGGCGCGCTCGCCATCACCGCGAAGGCTCCCAAGTGGATCGACAGCCGACTGCTGGTCGTCACCGGCATCGGGCTCACCGCTTTGGGCAACTGGGTGATGCTCGGCTATTCGCCGCTGATGGACTGGCGCTATGTGCTGGTCGCCGGCACAATCCAGGGCGCCGGCCTCGGCATCCTGATGGCCGCGCTGAGCAAGACGGCGTTCGGCACGCTCGCCCCCGGGCTTCGCCCCGAGGGCACCGTGCTCTTCACCCTCGCCCGCCTCTACGGCAGCACCATCGGCATCGCGATCGTGCAGGTGTTTTTCTACAATCACACGCAGATGATGCATCTGGCGCTGGCCAAGAACCTGACGCCGCATCATGCGACCGGCCCGGCCGCCGGCCTTTTCGCCGGCCCCGGCCTCCCCATGCTCAACGAGTTGCTGACCGGACAGGCGGCGATCATCGCGCTCATCAACCAGTTCAAGCTGATGATGATCGTGATCCTCGCCGTCAGCCCCCTTGCGTTGCTTCTCCGCAAATCGCGGCCGCTCAACTGAACCTCGCGGAGCCGACATCATGATTTCGAAACGCTTCCTCCTCTCGCGCCGGATGGCCCGGACGGTCCTTGCGGGCGCGTCGCTCTCCCTCCTGTCGGCCTGCATGGTCGGGCCCGACTTCCAGAAGCCCGTGCCGCTCGGATCGCTGCATTATGATCGGCAGGCCGAACAACAGCTCGCCACGGGGCAGAACGCCGACGCCCCGCGTATCCGTCTCGCGCAGGGGATCGAGGGCGACTGGTGGTCGACCTTTCAGTCCGCGAAGCTCGATCAGGTGATGCGCAAGGCGATCGACGGCAATCTCGACCTGACCGCCGCCGATGCCACCATCGCCCAGGCGAACGAGGCTGTCGCCGCCGCGCGGGGCACGCTCCGCCCACAGGTCGATTTCGGCGCCAGCGGCGGCCGGCAGGGCACGGGCGGATCGGCCTCCAACATCTATTCGGTGGGGCCGAGCGTCAGCTTCGATTTCGACATCTTCGGCGGCAAGAAACGCGCCGTCGAGGAACGCGGCGCGCTCGCCGACCTTCAGAGGCACCGCTACGACGCCGCCTATCTCACCCTGACCGGCGATGTCGCCAGTCAGGCGCTCCGGCTGGCGTCGGCGCGCGCGCAGATCGATGCGGTCGAGACGCTGCTCGAACAGGATCGCCGGACGCTCGCGCTCGTCCAGACGGGGCACAGGTTCGGGAGCGCCACGCAGGTGGATGTCGCGCTGGCGCAGACCCAGCTCGCGCAGGACCAGACGCTGCTCCCGCCGCTCGCACAGCAACGCGACGTCGCGCGCCACGCCTTGTCCGTGCTCGCCAGCAAGGGGCCGGCCGACTGGGTGCCGCCGGATTTCGGCATGGCCGATTTCGCGCTGCCTTCCACGCTCCCGGTCAGCCTGCCGTCCGAGGTCGCGCATGATCGCCCCGATATCCTTGCGGCGGAAGCCCAGCTCCACGCCGCCAGCGCCGCCATCGGTGTCGCGACCGCCGATCTCTATCCGCGCCTCCAGCTTTCCGCCTCGCTAGCCACGGCCGGGCCGGGCATCGGCACGCTCTGGAGCATCGCCGGTGGTCTGGCCGCGCCGATCTTCCATGGCGGCACGCTCAAGGCCAACCAGCGCGGTTCCGTCGACGGCTACAGGGCTTCGCTCGCCGATTATCGGCAGACGGTGGTGCGATCGCTCGGTCAGGTGGCCGACGTGCTTCAGGCGATCAACCACGACGCCGAGGAATATGCCGCGCAGGAGCGCGCGCTGGCCGCCGCCGACGCCAGCCTGAAGCTCAATCAGGCCGGCTATCGCGCCGGCGAGATCGATGTCCTGAAGGTTCTCGACGCCCAGCGCGCCTATCAGCGCGCGCTGCTCGGGCAGATCCAGGCGAGGACGGCGCAATATCTCGATGCGGTTCAGCTTTCCGTCGCGCTCGGCGGCAATGCCTCCGGCGCCTTCGCAAGAAGAACCGCCGCGAACGAGACACGATGAGTCATTTCGGCACGGGCCGGCCGCGGCCGGTCCGGCGTTAACCCCCGCGGCGGATGTCCGCACCACAGGAGCATGACCATGTCCCCCTCCGAGGAATTGCAGCAGACACGGATCCCGTTGAACACCGGCGCCGAGATGATGCCCGCCATCGGGTTCGGAACGCTGATCCCCGATCCGGCCAAGGCGAAGCAGGCGGTCAAGACGGCCTTGAAGGTCGGCTATCGCCAGTTTGATACGGCCGAACTCTACCGCAACGAGGCCATCGTCGGAGAAGCGCTGAGCGAATCCTTCGACGAAGGCGTGCTGCGACGCAAGGAGCTGTTCCTGGTCGCCAAGCTATGGAACAACAACCACCGGCCCGAGCGCCTGCGACGCGCTTTCGAGGCGAGCCTGCAACGGCTTCAGGTCGATTATGTCGACGCCTATCTGATCCATACCCCCTTCGCCTTCCCGCCGACCGACGAACAGCATCCCAAGGACGAGAATAACCAACCCGTCTACGACGATGGCATCACGCTGGAGGAGACGTGGCGCACGATGGAGGCGCTTGTCGATGAAGGCAAAGCCGGCGCGATCGGCCTCTCCGACATCAACCTGGATCGGCTGAAGCAGATCGTCGCGACGGCGCGGATCAAGCCCTCGATCGTGCAGATCGAAGCCCACCCCTATCTGCCCGAGTGGGAGATGCTGGAATTCTGCAAGGAGCATGGCATCGTGTTTCAGGCCTTCGCGGCGCTGGGCCATGCGATGGAGCCGCGCCTGCTGGACGATCCCGTGATCGTCGCGATCGCCGCCCGCCTTGGCAAGACGCCGGCGCAGGTGGCCCTCGCATGGGCGGTGCAGCGCGGCACGGCCTTTCTGACCACGTCGGTCACTCCGCAGCGCATCGCCGAGAATTTCGACATTTCTCCGCTCCCGGCAGAAGCCATGGCGGAGATGCGCGAGCGACTGGCCAGGATTGTCCGCTACAACCAGGTGGTCGAAACGGGTGTGCCCGGCTTCGTGCCCCCTCCCAGATAACGGCGTGCTTTTCGGTAGGAGCATTTACTCGGGCGCGATGCGGAGACGCTGGCCGCGTTTGCCTCAAACGACGAGACCCGCCCGAGCGTGCGCTGGGGCGGGTATTTTATGGTGTTGGTTGCGGGGACAGGATTTGAACCTGTGACCTTCAGGTTATGAGCCTGACGAGCTACCGGGCTGCTCCACCCCGCGCCGAGGACGTATCCCCGCTTAGGAGCGCGGGGGCAGAGGGT
>Ga0153956_1000081_pt1 | contig 120862 bp, 104 predicted proteins | sample TSFL040MetaG_FD_104704 | JGI IMG/M metagenome (GOLD analysis project Ga0153956, IMG submission 104704) | Attine ant fungus gardens microbial communities from Florida, USA - TSFL040 MetaG | ecosystem: Host-associated > Fungi > Mycelium > Unclassified | place: USA: Florida, Wekiwa Springs... | reverse complement strand
TGGGTCGCAGGTACTTTCGTCCACACTACTCTCACCTGCTTCGAGTTCGGTGATTGCAGCAGGTAATTCCGGCCAGGCATGGGTCTTTGCCTCGTCGATCAACGACCCTCTGTTACCACCGCTTATACCGCTTGAATCCGCAGGTAACGCTGCTGTATTTCGTGTTAACAGCAACGGCCTGGTCGATCGTGTCGCGCGCATTGGCGGCAATCCATTGAACAACAGCGCCTATGCCAGCATGCCTGTAAGTGAAGGCGGCGTCCTTGCACAATCCAACGGAAACGCCGTTCTTGCAGGCAGCATTGCTCCCACACTCAGCTCCGAACTGCTTGCATCGGAGTTCTACGACCTGCCCCTGGCGCAATCGCCCAATACTGCTCTACCCTCGACCATACGGGATGCACTTCCGCTCGCTACCTGTGGCGGAAGTGCGTGCAGCGGCTCCGCCGGAGTCTTCGCGCAGCTCACACCTGATGCCAGCGCCGCGCAACTCGCGCTCAGCCTCGACAACCATCCTAATCTCACTCTACGCAATCTCGGTACAGCCGATGCGACTGGCCTTGCGATTCTTTCCGACGGCTATACCCACTCCAGCGACTGCGGTCAGACGCTCGCAGCCGGTGCAGAATGCAGTATCGTGCTTGCTGGAACGGCCAGCGGCTCCATCACGGTACAGGCCAGCAACTTCGCCGCCTTCACCACACCGCTGCCTGCCACCACGGGCATTGCAGATAGCATCGCCGTTCTGCCCCATGCGTTGAACTTCGGGATTGTCACTTCAGCGTCCTTGCCGGCGACACAGACGCTTAGCATCCACAACTTCGCCAACACAACGCAGACCTTCGCCTCGCAGCGGGTCAGTACCATTCCTGCCGGATATACACTCACGCAAAGCAGCTCTACCTGCACCCCGGCAGGCGATGGACTTCATCTCACCATTGCCGCCAACGCTACCTGCACCGTTACACTTTCGCTCAAAGCCTCGTCCAACGCCGCGCAGGATGGCCCTATCCTCGCCACATGGCAGGCTGGCCCCACCGACATCGCGATCACTGGCTACACGCAGGCAGCAGCCGTCTCGCTCTCGTCCCAGCTTATTGACTTTGGGCGACAGTATCTTAACGGCATCCGAGCACCGCGTTATCTCTATCTCAGCAATGCATCCGCCAGCCCGCAGACGCACGCAACCGTCGTTTCCACCAATCCTGTCTTCACTCTCACCGACGAATGCCCCACCACGCTGCAACCGCATTCTGTCTGCCGCATGGGCCTTGGGTATCTTTCGCTCACCGCGCCTTCGAGCGATGCTCTTTCGCTGAACGTGGATGGCACCAGCGTGACTGTTCTGGGCGAGACACTACCACCACCTACCATCGACTCGGCCAATATCAACCCGAACCTCACCGTCTCCACCCAGACGCTTGCCTTTGCCGATCCGGTCACGGTTACCACTCCCTCTGTCACAGTGCAGACCGTCCGGCTCTCCAATATCGGAACCATAGCATTTCCGCTGCAACTCAGCGTCACCGGCGACTTCGCCTATGACACAAGCTGCCCGGTCTCTCTGCCCGGCGGTAGCAGCTGCAATGTCAACGTGACCTTCACTCCCAGTTCGCCCGGCATGCGCCAGGGACTGCTCTCCGTCGTTGCCGGCTTGGCTGGACCGGTTTATATCACGCTCTCCGGCACCGGCACAGCCGTTCTTCCCGCTAACAACGGGCTTACCTTCGGCGATGTCCCATTGCATACACCCGTCGTTCAATGGTTGAAGGTTTCTCAGGCCTTTACCTCGATGATTGCTGCTTCCAGCGACAGCAGTTACCAGGTCATCCTGGTAGAAGACACCGGGTACGGCCACGGTCAACCCGCCGCCAGTAACTTCGCCTCCACGGCTACTGGTTCGTGTCTCAGCTGTTGGCTGGGTGTCCAGTTCACGCCCACTGCCACCGGAGCCAATCTCGCATCGATTCTGCTCGGTTCGTCAATCACGGGAAAGCCCACATCGCTCAGCGTCAGCGGCAACGGTATTCCTCTCACAGGACTTCTGCTTACACCCGTATCCGAGGACTACGGCCCCATAGCCGTCCACACTACCAGTGCCGCCACACTCTTTCAGCTCACTAATGCCACCGGCTCATCTATTACCGCAACCAATGCCACACTCACCGGAGACTTCGTTGCCACCAGTGAAACCAGCGGCGGAAACGCCTGTACCGGCACCATGCTCGATGCGGGCGCAAGCTGTTTTGTTCCTGTGCAGTTTGCACCCACCGCCACCGGCACCCGCAGCGGACAACTCACACTTGCTACTTCCGCTGGAAACACCTCTGCCACTCTCACCGGCACTGGCTCGCCTGATCCCGGCATCAGCTTTTCTCCCGGCGAACTGCGTTTTGATAATGTACCCGGAACCGACGCAACTCAGCAGACCATTACGCTGACCAATACCGGCAGTGGTATCGAAACCATCGGCACTCCGCTCACCAGCGACAGTCACTTTATCTCTGCCACCGACTGCACCACGCTCAGCCCCGCAGCCACCTGCACTATTACGGTGATTTACACGCCGTCGGCGCAACTCAGCAGCGGTATTCTCACCGTTCCCGTGGCCAGCAATACTGCCGGAACTGCCAGCGCATCCACCTACGCCATTGCGCTCTCCGGTCTCTATACCTCCGAGTCCGCTGGCCTTCAGATCATTCCAGGGGAACACAGCACCGTCCACTTCGGCTCGGTTCCCACCGGTCACCAGTCCGATGCGCGCCTGCTCCACGTCAATAACCTCGGCGATCAACCGCTTAACCTCAGTGTCACCGCACCACGTCAGTTCACGATTACCGATTCCAACTGCGCCACGCTCGCTGCTAACGGCAGTTGCGACCTTGCCGTGCGCTTTACCCCGCTGACCGCAGGCGATATCACCGGCACCCTCTTCCTTCAAGGAACACCAACAGATGGAAGCACAACAGTCACCGGACTTGGCTATCTTGAGGGCTACGGCACAGGTCGCGGCACGGTCAGCCTTACCGGCAATCTTTCCATTCAGGGCACACTCAACTTCGGCCAGCTTGCCTCCGGCCAGTCACTCTCGCAGACCATCACGCTGACCAATCCGGTTAACGCCGCCGCAGGCAGCAGCGTCACTATCCGACGCATTCAGTCTTCGGCTCCTTTTCTAACCACTACCGACTGTGGCCAGCCGCTCGCGCCCGGTGAAAGCTGCACGCTCACCGTGACCTACGCGCCTGTCTACCAGGTCACGGCCAACGCCGAAACCACCACGCCGCGTGTCGACACCTCCACAATCACCATCGAAACCAATACACTCAACGCGCCGCTTTTCGTCGATCTCAGCGGTCAGGTTACCCCGGTCAACGCTGCTGCCAGCGTCAACGGCGAACCATTGAAGACTTTTTCGCTCTCACAGGGTTCTCTCTACTTCACCGGCGCCGCCGTGGGTACAGCCTCCGCAGCGCAGACCGTTCAGATTACCAACACCGGCAACGCCAGCATCCATATCCAGCAGTTCATTCCATCGCAGGGATTTGCGGCTACTTCCGACAATTGCGCTCTCCTTCAGCCTGCCACCTCCTGCAATATTTTTATAGAGTTTAGGCCGCAAACCTCAGGTACTACTTCAGGTTCGCTTCAGATACTCTCCGATGCCGTCTCTTCGCTCGATTTCGTTTCCCTTACCGGTGCTTCCGGTATATCGTCTGCCGAACTGATGCCGCAGGCGCTTTCCTTCGGACGCGTCCTTGTCGGCAGCTCCTCCACCCAGACCGCTATTCTCAGCAATACGGGCACCACCCGTATCACCTTCGGTGATATCTTAGCCACCAGCAACTTCGCCCTTGCCACAGCGTCCACCCAGGGCAATCTCTGCATCCCCAAGGGCGCGCTCGACGCTGGAGAAAACTGCAACATCCCAGTAGTTTTCAGACCGTCCACCACCGGCACCCTGCGTGGATCGCTCGCGGTCACTACTTCCGCCACGCAGATTCCACTAACCGTTGCCCTTTCCGGTGTCGGTGTTCAGCCTCAGCTCGCCGTCTCCAGCCCGATACTTACCTTTGGCAATATCATGCTGGGTAGCTCCGCTACGCTTTCGTTGACCCTCAGCAATACAGGTACCGCGCCACTCGACGGACTTACCTTTGCTGCTACCGGCAACTTCTCCGTTGCCAGTAACTGCGGTCTCACTACCATCAACGCCAACTCATCCTGCGCCATCAGCGTCACCTTTATGCCTACCGTCCTCGGTCCGGCCAGCGGCACGCTCACCATCGCCAGCACCGACCCGGCCTCGCCTCTCCTTGTGTCCCTTGCCGGCACCGCTGTCCCAGATGACAACAATGGCAATGGCAGCAATACCGGCAGTTTCACCCTCACCGTGAACGGTGCCTCATCCGCGACGGCCAGTGTTCAGCAGGGGGTTTCCGCCACCTATACTCTCGGCATTACGCCCGTTGACGGCTACGCCGGCACCGTCGCGCTCACGTGCACACCCGACACGGTCGTTTCTTATGCCACATGCTCAGTTCTGCCGTCCACAGTCATACTCACGAGCGGCATACAGAGCTCCACCGCCACCATAACCACGGTGACAACACTTTCCACCACCACACCGCTTTCGACGAATAACGAGAGGCGCAAAGCTGTACTCTCTCTCCTGCCGGCAGGCCTGCTGCTCTACTGCCTGCGTCGCAGAAAGGCAGCGGCACTGCTCTGCTCCATTTTTCTTGTTTTTGGCATCTTCGGGTGCGGCAGCGGCAGTAACGCCGACCTGCGCTTTACTTCGGTGGGGACCTACGGCTTCCACATTACCGCCTCCTCCACCAATGGCACATCCACATCGCAGACTGTAGCGCTAACACTCGATGTTCGGCCCGGAAACTAGAGCCTGTACTTCGAGTAAAACTTACAGCAGTGAAGTGCCGGGTAATACTGAGGGCGAAGCTATTGCAGCTTCTGTTACATCCTCGCGCAGCAGCAGTGAATTCCGCAGAATCAGCGCGAGGCAGATGGCAAAATACGGAATCCATTCCGCCTGCACGCGAATCTCCAGCAGGTCGGCTTTCCACAGCATCGCGGCAGACCAGAACGGCAGCAGGATCGCCGCTCGTTGCAGATTTACATGGCCGATCCGCTTAAAGAAGAGCAGCCACGGCACCCACAAAAACGCATACACCGAAAGCAGTGTCGGCCAGTGCATCGGTGACAGGAGAAAGTGAAGGTTCTTCGGCAATGCCCACGTCGGTCCCAGTACAGCGTTCGTCGTTACGTTGCACCAGTGCACAATGCCCGCCCACACCACCATCTGCACTGCGGCTTCCGCATAGCGCCAGACACTCATCCGCTTCAGTGCTTCGAATAGAGGAACAACATCATCCAGTGCCAGAATGAGAAACAATGGCGGTAGAAACATGGTGGTTTCACGGTTGAAAGTGCCGATCAGAAACACCGGGTAATACAGCCATCGGTTCTTGCGAAAAATGGCAAAGATGCATGTGGCAAACACAGCCACCGCAGGTACGTCATACGGAAACTGCGCGCGAATCTGCGGTGTCAGAAGGTATTGATAAGCGCACATGTATACCGTAACCAGTGAGAACCAGCGCAGGCGGGATTCGCGTCCCAGCAGATGTCCGATGCTGGCACGCGTCATGTAGATCAGCGCCATCACAGCCGCGGCAACGATGAAGAAGATCGTCACCTGCATGGCCGTCATTACACCGTGCGCCATGGCTGGCGGATGATCCTGCGTCAATCGATACGCTCCCGCATATATCCAGCGCATCAATACACGCGGACGATACGGAACATCAATCGGGCCATAAGCAAACGTATGCAGATTGGCGAACGCCGGAGGCAGTGCTCTCGCATAGGTCATCGCGAAGTGAACACTCATCAACAAAGCGATCGCAAAGAAGAACACACGTTGCTGCAACGAACGCGACATCCAGAAAACCTTTCCGCAAAGGGTAGCGAAAACAGTTTTGCCCCTTGATAACTTCCGCTTACACCGAAGCCGCAACGCTCATCGGCACCTGCTCCACAATCTCCACGCCGAAGCCTTGCAATGCCGGTACATGTTTCGGCCTTGAAACCAGCAGCCGTAAACGTTCAATGCCAAGATCAGAGAGTATCTGTCCACCAATACCGGTATGCCGCAGCGTCTGTATCTGGTCGGCGGGGCTGGTTGAAGGTTCGCGGCGTAGTACCATCCTCGCTGGCGAAACCGTACGGTCGATGGCGAATCCGCGGCTGGCATTGTGCAGATACACCAGCGCTCCCCGGCCTTCTTCGCCGATGCGGCGCAGAGCAGTCTCTACACCCTGTTCGCATCCGCCGCCATCATGACGAAACACGCCGCCCGCAAGGCAATGCGTATGCACGCGCACCAGCGGTGGTTGACTTCCGCCCGCCTCCGTCACATCGCCCATCACCAGCGCCAGGTGGCTCTCACCCTCTTCCACGTCGCTGGCATAGGCAATCGTGCGGAACTCGCCCCACGGCGTGCTCATTACCGTTTCGGCCTGGCGGTGGATATAGCGCTCATGCTGCAATCGATAGCGGATAAGTTCTGCTACCGTCAGCATTGCCATGTCGTGTTTACGGCAGAACTCGATCAGGTCCGGCACTCGCGCCATGGTGCCGTCTTCATTCATGATTTCGCAGATCACGCCTGCCGGAATCAACCCTGACATGCGCGACAGATCTACCGATGCCTCGGTCTGCCCTGCCCGCACCAGCACGCCACCCTTGCGGGCGCGCAGAGGAAATACATGTCCCGGACGGGCCAGGTCCGCCGCCGTCGATGTCGGCCGGATCGCCGTCAGAATTGTATGCGCGCGGTCCGCCGCCGAGATGCCGGTAGTCACACCCTCACGCGCCTCAATGCTCTCGGTAAATGCCGTGCCAAAGCGTGAGGTGTTTTCACTTGCCATCGGTGGCAGCCGTAGATAGTCGGCGCGCTCTTCCGTCAATGTCAGGCAGATCAGGCCACGTCCATACCTGGCCATAAAGTTAATGGCCTCCGGCGTTACATGCTCTGCGGCCAGCGTCAGGTCGCCCTCGTTCTCGCGATCCTCATCGTCCACGACCACGATCATGCGACCGGCAGAAAACTGCCGCAGCGCTTCAGGAACATCCACAAAAGGACTCTCAGGCATATTCCCAGTGTAGAGCAGTATCCCGGATGCTGGGGGTTGCAGAATTTCTTCGCACACCGTTTGACAAGGAGATGGCATAAGATTTTCTGCGCGATAAGGAGCAGAAAACAGATGGCCTGCGGCTTATAAAAAGTCGCAGGCCATTGAATACCGGCTAAACAAGAATCTACAGGGTCGATTCAATCTCGAATCCCCAGGCTTCCAGCAGCGCCTCCGGGATGTACTTTGAATTCTTATTTCGGCGCGCCCATTCGCGCAGCCGCGTCGAGCGAATGTACTGGTCCGGAGTCAGCTTGTACTCCTTGACCACCTGCTCAAACGATGTGACTGTCGGCACCACCGGACCAATCGGTTCCGGCTTACCCCAGTTCGGATTTCCACGACGCTTCGCCATGCATGCTCCCTAACGTCAATTCGTAAGCCTTGGCCCGGATGCGACACAAGCCCCAGCAAACACCTTAGTTTACCTCATTTTCGCGAAAAATTAAAGGCAAACGGCTTCTCTGTTTAAGCTGTCGTATCGCTTGATGTACTACGAGACTGGCTCTGGGCCAGTCCCAGCAAAACCACGCTTGCTATCACGCAGATCCATGCAAAAACATCTCCCCAGCGGGTATAGAAGGTGGTGTCGTGCAGGTAATCGAAGTGCATCGCCGCCGCTCCCCTGCGATTGCGTTCCATGCGTTCCACCACGCGTCCATTGGGATCAATCGCTGCCGTAATGCCGTTATTCGTATCTCTTAAAAGCCAGCGGTGATTCTCAATCGCACGCATGCGAGCCATGTTGATGTGCTGAAAGGGCGCACTCGAATCGCCGTACCATCCGTCATCAGAGAGGTTCACCAGCACTTCTCCGCCGTTGCGAACCAGTTGTCGCACCTCATCGCCAAAGATCGACTCGTAGCAGAGAAACACCGCGTAACGATGTCCATCCGCTGCCAGCGGCTGGCGCAAATTTCCGCGATCGAACAAGCCCACCTGCTGCGTTAACCCGCCGGCAAAGGAGAACAGGCTGGGGTAGGGTACGAACTCACCGAACGGTACCAAATGAACCTTGTCATAACGCGCCGCGATGCCTTGCACCGGCAGAAAGAGAGCTGCCGAGTTGTAAACGCGGTAGCCGCGAGGATTATCCGTTGCCGTATCCAGCCCAACCGCTCCGGCGATCAGCGGCGCATGTGCCATCTCTGCCAGGCGTGTTGCCGGCTGGGTAAACTCCAGCCTGTTGGTCTGGAAGGGCGAAGGCGACTCCGGCCACAGAATAAGATGTGTTGGCGTATTGTCCAGGTTTGACGCCTGCAACGACAGGCCAGCCGAACTTGCAGCAAGTATTGTGATGTCCGCGGATTCAGCAGCGCCTGTTGGTAGATTCGGTTGAAGCAAAACCGCCTTTTGCGTTCCCTGCAAACGATTGGGTGCAAACACCCCGCTCATATTCTGAATACCCGCGGCAAGGATCGCCGCCGACAAAGCAACAATGGCCGACACGCGGCGTCTGGGAAAGATTACGGCAGCCGCAATTGCAGCATTCACCGCAGCCAGCACAAAGCTGACGCCATAGACACCGGCAATGGGTGCAAGCCGCGTCAACACGTAGCTGTCTATCTGCGCATAACCAAGCAGATTCCAGGGAAAGCTGGTGACCCTTGCCCGTGCAAACTCAACTGCAATCCATAGAAACGGCGAAGCGATTAAGGTCAGGGCTAAACCACCTCGTCGCATCAACGCCAGCAGCCCTGCAAACAGCGCATGATATAGCCCGAGGTAGAGGCAGAACAGCACCAGAACGATGGCGGCAACAGGTGTTGGCAGGCCCCCATAGGTATGCATGGTTCCATATACCCAATAGCAGGTACCTGCATAGAAAAGGATGCCGTTCGCATAGCCAAGCAGCATCCAATCGCGCGCGCGCAGAGTCTTCCCCGCCGACAGCAAAAGCCACAGCAGAGGCACAAGCGCAAACCACGCCAGCGAAGCACGCCACAGCGGCAACGGCCCCGCTACAGGAAAGATGGCAATCTGCAACAGGCTGGTCAGCAGCAGCGCTCCGACAACCACAGGAGAAAGCAAACACATCGCGAAAAATTTAGGGTGTATCGGCATATAAGAAGTAGTCAGCGACGGGTGTCATTTTTTCACAGATCGAGGAACGAGGCGTAATGCAGCTTCTCAGCGACCTCGCACGATTCGGTTATGCCATTACACGACGTATCGCTCATCTGTCATGTGTAATGTGTAACAACCTATGCCTGGCAGAACTGGCATACAATCAGTGCATCATGCTGGATTGGTTTATCCGCGCTCTCTCTCATCTACTGGTTCCGATGTTTCTTTGTGGCATGGCCGGTTCTGCCATCGTCGTCGCGGTTACATTAGCCCACGATATTCATGATTTCCTGGATGATTCCGGCGATGAGCAGACTTCCACAAGCCAGTCCCTTCACTAAACAATTGACTGCCTATAGGCTCCGCGATAGACTCACCGCTGGGCGCTCTTTCGCTGTCAGTACGTGCAGTGATGCAAGTGCAGTGCCCTTTTACCGATGGCGTTGAAAACCATACCCGCTCCGCCTGTCCCCAACCGAGTTCGCCTCGTTGTCGCATCGTCCGTGATGCTGACCTTTATCTCTTTCTGGCGTGCAGCCGCAATTGTGTTGAACGATCTTGGGTCGTCTGCCTTTTACGCCGCCGGTATTGCGGAAGAAGCTGTTGGTAAGTCTGCTCCCTGGCTCATTCTAGGCACCATGTTCTTCTCCTATGCGGTGCGCGCGGTCTACGTGGAAAGCTGTTCCATGTACACACGCGGCGGCGTATACCGCATTGTGAAAGAAGCACTTGGCGGAACATTTGCGAAGGTCAGCGTCTCCGCGCTGATGTTTGATTATGTTCTTACGGGTCCCATCTCCGGTGTTTCCGCCGGACAATACATTGTGGGCCTGCTGAACGGGTTGATGACGCAGATGGCAGCGTCTCCTCACTATCACAGCTGGGTTACGACCGCTGCCGGTACAACGCGGCAGTTGAATGTAAACCATACCTCTGCCTTTATCGCAGCCATCGTTACGATCTACTTCTGGCGGCAGAACACCAAGGGGATCGAGGAGTCGAGCGAAAAGGCTCTCACCATCATGAAGATTACGACGGTGATGGTGGTCATTCTGATTGGCTGGGGTCTGTACAGTGTGGGCCACAATGGAGCGCATCTTCCGCCATTGCCGACACCGTCGAATCTTAAGTTCAGTCCGGATGCACTCGGATTTCTGAAGCATACGAAGTTTGCTGCCAGCCTGGGATTATTCGGCGTGCTGATGGCCTTTGGCCATTCAGTGCTTGCCATGTCCGGCGAAGAATCGCTGGCACAGGTGAATCGCGAGATCGAACATCCCAAGCTGAAAAATCTGAAGCGTGCTGCATTGGTTATCGCCATCTACAGCATGGTTTTCACCGGCCTGGGTTCCCTGCTGGCCGTGATGCTCATTCCGGATGATGTTCGAGTGAGCGTTTACCGCGACAACCTGATCGCTGGGATGGCAATGTATATGGTCGGCCCCATGGTGCTCCGTGTGGCCTTCCGCATATTCGTTGTGATTGTTGGCTTCCTTATCCTTGGCGGCGCGGTGAATACGGCGATTGTGGGTTCCACCGGCGTGCTTATGCGTGTGGCCGAAGACGGGGTTCTTACCGACTGGTTCCGCAAGCCGCATAAGCGTTTCGGCACCAGCTTCCGCATCGTGAATCTCGTCGCCGGTATCCAGCTGTTCGTCATCCTGGTAACCCGTGGTGACGTCATCATGATCGGCGAAGCGTATGCCTTCGGCGTCATCTGGAGCTTCACCTTTAACGCACTGGCCATGCTGGTTCTGCGCTGGAAGTACAAGGGCGAACGCGGCGCCAAGGTGCCTCTCAATCTGAAGATCGGCAAGACAGAACTGCCTATTGGCCTGTTCTCTGTCTTCCTGGTTCTGCTGTCCACGGCCGTTGTAAACCTGTTCACCAAATCGGTAGCCACTGTTAGCGGAATCATCTTCGCTGTCGGGTTCTTCATTATCTTCTCTGTCTCGGAACGCGATAACCGGCGCCGCCATAAGCAGACCGAACGCCAGATGAAGGAACATTTTCAGTTGGAACATTCGGAAGAGGTTGGGCGTGACGATCTGGCGATTCGCTCGGGCGGCGTATTAGTTACCATGCGCGATGCGAATACGCCGCATGCGCTGAAATGGGCGCTGGCACACATAGATACAGAAAGTCAGGATGTTGTTGTTCTTGCTGCGCGCATGATGGGGGCCGGAGGTCCGGAGTATGTGGATGCTTCGGAACAGCTCTTCAGCGAGCATGAACAGATGTTGTTTACCAAGGCAGTTTCGGTTGCAGAAAGCTTTGGTAAACATATTGGGCTCGTAGTGGTACCGGCAGGCGATATTTTCGCTGCCATTGTTAGAACTGCGAACCAGCTCGATGTAGCCGCAGTCGTCTCTGGTCTAAGTACAAAGCTGACTTCGCAGGAACAGGCTTACCACGTAGGTCAGGCATGGGAAGCGCTACCGGAACCGAAGCGTCAATTTACCTTCTACGTGGTGCCGGCGACAGGTGAGGCTGAAAGTTTCCATATCGGTCCACATGCTCCAAGCATCCCAGCCAGCGATGTTCAGTTAGTACACCGTCTATGGCTGAATATGCGGAGAGATCCGGACATGGAGAATCTGCATCATTCCGATATCGTTTCATATGCATTGACACATCTGGCAAATGCATACAGTCACGACCGCATCAGCACCTCGCAACAGTTACGACATGCGATTGACACACAGAACCAACGTCGCGGTCTCGGTGCTGTCTCACGATTTAACGATGACGATCCAGGATATTCACTTACCACCACCGAACCAGACAAAACATACTAACTTATTTAGTTTTAGTATGTAGAAAAGGTTTTTTCTCTCTAGTCATTTTGCAGTTACTTTTATACTGGTAAAAAGAAACGGATTGTGGTCTAGAATGAGGCAGACGAGAGTTAGGCTCTCAAAGGGAGGTAGTTCTTTGGAAGTGAATCGCATCCTGGCTGAAATTGATGCACAGATTGCCAAGCTTCAGCAGGCACGAGCACTGCTGGCTGGCGCAGGTGTGGCACCTGCTGCCATTAAAAAAGCCGTGGGACGCCCACGCAAAGCTGTAACCCCGGTCGCTTCGAAGAAGGCAGCAAAGCGGGTTCTGAGTGCCGAAGCGCGCAAGCGGATTGCCGAAGCGCAGAAGAAGCGCTGGGCCGAAAGCCGCAAAGGCTCCAAGTAAGAGTTTAGATTCAAGTCAAAAGTTAAGAGGCATACCGTAACGGTATGCCTCTTAACTTTGAACCTGATTTTTAGCGCGTCACAATCACTTCGCGCAGATTATCCTTTGCCAGAAAGAATTTGTAGCTCGAATAATCATGAAATAATTGCTCGATCTGGCGATTGCTTAAGACCTCTTTCACTGCCAGGTCGCGTGCGCCCTGCACCTCTACCTGGCCATCTTCACGCAGGTGATACCGGTGCAGCATACTCTCCGGTTTGATATGAAAGAATGCGAGTAACTGGCCGCCCGGCACCATAACCTCATAGAGCCGGCGAACCACCGCCACACGCAGGTCAGGATGAAAGTAGTCCGCAGTATCCCAGAACAGGACTGTATCAAACTGCCTGTCACCAAAGTCCAGATTGGTCCGGACAAAATCGTCCGCGGGAAATGGAGCACCTTCTTCCGTTGGCTCCCACTTTTTATCCAGCGATTCCTCCACCAGATTCGCCATGTAAACGCTCTGGCCCAGGCCGGTAAGAAAGTTAATATTCGTTGAAGAAGTCGGACCAATATCTAAAACGCGTTGTCCATCATGCTCGCGCAACGACTTACACAGCTGTGTCCAGCCGCTGGACGCACGTGAGAGGCGTGCGGAGGTTTTATCCGCCGACTTCGCATCTCCACCACCAAAGAAACGCACTGAATCCTCCGTCAGATGAAGTTATATATGGGTAGGCTTTAGAGTAGAAAGCCTATTCCGTTGCTCCACTGAGCGTGACCTTGCCCTTGATGGCCGCACCATCTTCGATCGAAAGACGCGCCGCTGTAACATTGCCCGTCAGGGTGGCGCCTTTGCGCAGCTCCACGCGTCCGGTGGACTCAACATCGCCATCCACCTGGCCCGAGATAATAATGTCCTGCACGTTTAATGGAGCGGCTTTTACAATCGCATCCGGCCCCACGGTCAACCGGCTTTCCTTCAGCGTGAGCGTACCTTCCAGTTTGCCCAGCACAATAACATCTTCAGAACCAATGATTTCGCCGTTGATCCGAATTGACTTCCCAAGAATCGTGGAACCTTCTGCTGCCATAAATCCCTCTCAGTATGACCTTTCGGTGAGTCTAACCAAGGAAAGCTCAATCGGCAACGCCGATACGATGAAGAATCTGATGAGTCACCTATCCAGTCCAAATCGCGTCCAATTAGTGTCACGGCTCGATATGGCAAAAAATATTCTGAAAACAACTGTTCTCTTTTTTCTGCTTACTTCTTCTTTATACGCTCAACCTAAGTCTTCGCAGATTCCTGATCCAGCAATTCGCTCCATGGTCGAACAGGCGGCGCAATACCAGCTTCAGGATTTTCAGCATAAGACATGGGGGCTGCAATATCGTGTACATCGCGTCTCTCCCAGGGAAGATAGTATCCGACAGATTATTGAAACGGCTGACGGTGTTGTTTCCCGCACATTTACTTTTCATGGAAAGCCACTGGAGCCGGATGCGGAGCAGGACGAGCTAAAACGCATACGCTCACTTACACCCGAGGCAGTTCGCAGGCGTGAGCAAAAATCCGAAAGTAATAACAAATACGGCATCGATCTTATTCGCGCTCTACCTTCGGCAATGATCTACACCCTGGCGCGGGAGCAGCCACAACTGAATGGTGTTCCGCACAGGCAAATCGTATTGGATTATGTGCCAAATCCGGGCTTTCGTCCTGCCAGCACGGTGCAATCGCTCCTCAGTGGTCTTACCGGGCGTATCTGGCTCGACGATGAGACGCACCACCTTATCCGCATTGAAGTGCATGCCATGAAAGACCTGAACCTTATGTTCGGAATCCTTGCCAGAATCTATAAAGGTGGCACGGTCTCTTATCAGCAACAACCAATAAACGATGGTCATTACACATATACGCAAATCCAGATGGATGTTGTTTTACGTGAGCTGATGTTGCACGTGCAGCCATACCACCAGACCCTTACCGCCAGCGACATACATTACTTCCCTGCCGCGCCATCGCTACAGGAGGCCATACAAACACTGACTTCTATGCCACCCATTACACACTAAGATTTCAAACGTTCGACCTTATGCAGTTATGCGTTCCCTGCGGACGGTCAACGCATCCACGTGGTCGCGTCGTACCTCATAACCACGCCCCGGCACAGTGGGTACTATGATCTCGCCGGAAGTACTTACAGTAACTTCGGGTTCGATAATATCTTCGCTCCAATAGCGGGCAGAAGCAGATACATCACCGGGCAGGCTGAAGTTGGACAGGCTGCTCAGTGCAATATTGTGTGCACGGCCGATACCGCTCTCCAACATGCCTCCACACCAGACCGGAATGTCATGCTGCTGTGCTACATCATGCACGGCAATGGCCTCGGAGAATCCGCCGACACGTCCCACCTTGATATTAATAATCCGTCCGCTGCCAAGTTCCAGAGCCGCCTGCGCATCGCGCGCATTGCGTATGCATTCATCAAGACAGATAGCCGTTTTGATCTGTTTTTGTAGCTGTGCATGGAAGTAAAAATCGTCGTACCAGAGCGGCTGTTCAATCATAAGTAGGTTGAACTGATCCCATGAGGCAATATGGTCGCTGTCGCTCAATTTATAGGCTGAGTTTGCATCGCAACTTAACAGAATGTCCGGCCAGCGGTTGCGCACTGCGGCAAATACCTCCGAGTCGTACCCCGGCTGACACTTCAACTTAATACGCTGATAACCTGCGGCAATTTCCTTCTCCACACAAGCGAGCTGCTTTGGAATATCCATTTCCATACCAATGGAGACACCACAAGTAATCTTTTGGCGAGTGCCACCCAGAAGTTTCGCCAAAGGAATTTTCTTTACCTGCGCTTCCATATCCCACACAGCATTTTCCAGCGCGGCCTTGGCCATGCGATGTCCGCGAACCTGTTGCAGCAGTGCGGGCACATCGCGGCCAGATGCAATCTTTTTCCCCACCATTCGAGGAGCAAGTTCGTGTTGTGTGATGAGCCATGCGGTGTCGATCATCTCATCGGAAAAGAACGGATGTTCTCCCGCTACCGATTCACCCCACGCCGTAAACCCTTCGCTCTGCAACTCCGCCAGAAGGATGCGCCGGTCCGTTGTAAGCCCGAAGCTCGTTCGGAAAGGATGTACAAGCGGCATCCTGATTTCGCGAAGGATAATGGCATCGATCTTCATGGATATCTCCTAAACCTTTAAGATCTAAACGGGTACACGACCAAGCAGAAACACGCCGCTGCCATCCTCTTCGCAGTCGTATCCAAGAATGGATAACCCTGCGGCAAAGTGGCGTTGCAGTAATTTACGAACTGCGGCAGCACGGCCAGCATCTGCGAATGGATATAAGCCACCCCATTACGTTGTGCAGGCAAGCCAAGATTGAACCCCACCAGTTTTTCTCGTCCCACGCACTTAATACATGGCCACCAAGTTTGTCTGCGAGAAAAATACACGGCGCGGCAATAACTCACCTGTTGCATATTGCCACGTCTTCTGCTGTAACTCCACACATGCGTCAAAGGCGCTGGCAGTGTGTGAGTGTTCCACACAAAACGTGTTCATATGCTCTTCTCAGTCAGCTTCACCTTGTTCCAAAGGTCATCTTTTTCTTCCAGCGGCAGAGTGTTAAACGTATCTCCGGCCAGCTCTTCCATCGCTCTAAAACGACGGCGAAACTTTGCGTTTGCCTTACGTAAAGCCTGTTCAGGATCGACATGAAGATGACGCGAAAGGTTCGTCATCACAAAATAAAGATCGCCAATCTCTTCTTCGAGCCGCATAACACCAGACTTATCCGCAGATGCTTTGTGCGCGTCAATCTCTTCGCGGACTTCCTGTATCTCTTCCTGCACCTTATCGAGCAGGCCATGCACATCGGGCCAGTCAAAACCTGTCTTCGCAGCTTTCGAGCCGAGCTTACGAGCTTCCAATAATGCAGGTACAAAACGTGGAACATCACCGAGCAGCCCATCCTGCTTTACAGGCTTTCCCTCACGTTCTTTCTGTTTTACCGAATCCCATGTGCTCACCACATCACTGGCAGTTTCTGCAACAGCATCTGCAAAGATGTGGGGATGGCGACGGATTAACTTTGCACTGAGTCCGCGTACGACATCGTCGATATTGAAGTGGCCTTCATCCTCGGCGATCTGCGCATAGAAGAGCACTTGGAGCAATAAGTCTCCTAACTCATCGCGCAGATCTGCCCATGCACGGCGATCAATCGCGTCGAAGACCTCGTAAGTTTCTTCCAGCGTATGAGGCTTGATGGAGTCGAGCGTCTGCTCCCGATCCCATGGACATCCGCCAGGACCACGCAGACGTGCCATGATTCCTGTAGCCTCACAGAACGCTTCTCCAGCCTTTTTCGATACGCCTTCGCTCATAGGTTTCATAGTAGTCCAGTTGTATTGAGTGAATTCTGTAAGTCAGCTTAACTATCCTGTGCTGCCTTTAATGCAACAGCCACCTTGGCAGTAGTTATCAACTGCCCTACATGCCTCTGCGTATGCTCGGCGATGTGGATAAGTAATCCCGCAAGCGTCGTAGGCAATGCGGCACGCCCAACCACACGCGATTGGGATAGCTCGTCTTGTGAGAGATGCGCCATGAGCGAATCCACACTGCGAATCGCCTCTACCACCTGCTTACGCAGTGTGTCCGGTGCATGGCCAGCGATCCGTTCTTCGCGCAACGCCTGTAACTGTACGTCGGTCAAAGGCTGCCCTTTCGCATAGGTCATCAACCGGTCGATGCTACCTGCAATGTGCCGCATCTGAAAGGCTGCCGAAGGCAGCCCCAACGGCTCCATCTCAAGCGTCTCCTCGTCCAGATCGGCTGTCCATCGCAGCACATCTTCTTCTGCCAGTTCCAGTGCATGCAGCACAGCGCGCCGCACAGGTTCCACCTCTGTATGAGTGCCGCGAAGCCAGGGTTCCGGCTGTTCTTTCACCATCCGTCTACCGCCTTTCCTTCACTGTTAAACTTAGATGGAAAAGCTATGTTTGAGAATCTTCAGGAAAAACTACAGCGCGCCTTTAAGAACCTTCGCGGCCAGGGCACCATCACCGACGAAAACATCTCCGAAGCTCTGCGTGAAATCCGCCTGGCCCTGCTGGAGTCCGACGTCAATCTGAACGTCGTAAAGGCCACCATCGACCATATCCGTGAAAAGGCTGTTGGCACGCAGGTCGCTACAGCGCTTTCGCCTACAGAACAGATCATCAAGATTGTTCACGATGAACTGGTCGAGATTCTCGGCAAAGATACAGCACGCTTTAAGTTCTCATCGCAGCCGCCCACCGTCATCCTAATGGCGGGCCTGCAGGGTTCCGGTAAAACCACGTCAACCGGCAAGCTTGCCGCATGGCTGAAAAAGGGCGGACACCGTCCCATGCTGGTGTCGGTCGACGTTTATCGCCCTGCCGCGCGTGAACAACTTGCCATCGTGGCTAAGAGTGTTGGTGCACAGATCTTCGTCGGTAAAACGAACGAAGAAGAGGCAGGCACGACGCTGGTTCTTCGTCTAGCCAAGGAAGCTCTGCGTGAAGCTCGCAATTTTGGCAACGACATTCTCCTGGTGGATACCGCCGGACGTCTTGGTATTGATGAAGCGCTGATGGATGAGATGCGTCAACTGAAGACATCGCTGAACCCCAGCGAGATTCTTTTTGTTGCCGACGCTATGACGGGTCAGGACGCCGTCAACTCCGCCGACGCATTCCATAAGCAACTCGGCATTACCGGCGTGATCCTGACCAAGATGGATGGCGATGCACGCGGTGGCGCTGCTCTCTCCATCCGCAACGTGACGGGCGCTCCTGTAAAGTTTCTCGGAACGGGTGAAAAGCCGGAGCAGTTTGAAGCATTTCATCCTGACCGTATCGTTTCGCGCATCATGGGCCTCGGCGATCTGAAAACGCTGCTGGAACGCGCCGAAGAAAAACTCGATCGCGGCAAGGCGGAAGACTTCGCCAAAAAGGCTCTCAGTGGAGACGGCTTCACGCTGGAGGACTTCCGCGATCAGCTTCGTCAGATTAAGAAGCTCGGCTCCATGCAATCCATCCTGAAGATGATGCCCAGCGTTGGTCCATTCCAGGGTCTGCAACAAGCCGCAGAACACGTGGACGACAGCCAGCTTGCGCGCACAGAAGCCATCATCAACTCCATGACGAGAAAGGAGCGGGCCGATCACGAGATCATCAACGGGTCGCGTCGCCGACGCATTGCCGAAGGCAGTGGCACATCGGTTCAGGAAGTAAACCAGTTGCTGAAGCAGTACGGACAGATGCGCAAAATGTTTCAGGGACTTGGATCGGGAGGCGGCAAGATGCAACGCCGACTCATGAGCCAGATGGGACAGATGGGGCGCATGGGTGGCTTCGGCCGCTAGGCACTTCGTGCCGTTCTTGACGCATTTCATGCGTATTCTTGGCTCGTTCAGTTTATTGCAGTAAGAATCCCCGCTTGTGGCAAGGTCGCAAGCGGGTTTTTAGTTGCATGTACCTCTTCGTTTCGGTATCGCTTACAGACTTATTCAGTCGCTATTTTCAATACGGGCATCTTCGTATCAACATAGAAGAATGCTATCCGCAGCAAGCACTCTCAATACGCAAGAACAGATCACAGACGAGCAAAGCTTTCTGCTACGCATTGTGCAGCCCGGCCTCGTCGGCCTGATGGATGGTTCTGTCTCAACTCTTGCGCCTATCTTTGCAACCGCCTTCGCGACACACAATTCACACACGGCGTTTTTAATTGGAGCAGCCGCAGCGGTTGGCGCCGGTATCTCCATGGCGTTCTCTGAAGCGCTCTCAGACGATGGCAAGCTTACCGGGCGCGGAAGTCCGGTTGTGCGTGGGCTCGTCACCGGTGTTATGACCTTCATCGGCGGCTTTCTGCACACACTGCCCTTTCTTATCAGCAACGTGCATCACGCTCTGATTCTTGCGTATTTTGTTGTTGGCATTGAGCTGCTGGTCATCTCGTGGATACGGTATCGCTATATGAAAACCAGCTTCGCCATTAGTTGCATTCAGGTTATCGTTGGTGGCGGGCTTGTCTTTCTTTCAGGCATTCTTATCGGCCAATCCTGAATGAGAAAGATTTCTCCTGACGCACGTCTGTGCGACAACATATACTTCCACGCATGAGAATCCGCGCCTTTACACTTGCTGCCTCCCTTCTTTTCGGCGTCACCGGCATCCTCCACGCACAGGACTGGGCCACCAAGCGGCTCGACGCCTCACCGCGCCATCATGAATACGTCAACCTGCAGGCCAATGGAAAACCGCTGTCTGCGTTTGTTGTCTATCCCGAGGTGAAAAACAAGGCAACCGCCATTGTGCTCATCCCCGAAATCTTCGGACTCAGCGGATGGGCAAAATCCATGGCCGACGATCTGGCAGCAGAAGGCTATATCGTCATTGCGCCCGATGTACTCACAGGCATGGGACCAAACGGCGGTGGTACGGACAGCTTTCCTTCACAGGATCAGGTCACCAAGGCCGTCAGCAGTCTGGATAACGCAGTCGTCATGGCTGACCTGGACGCAGCAGCGGACTACGTTAAAAAACTTCCAGCCGCCAACGGAAAAGTTACCGTGGCAGGATTCTGCTGGGGCGGCGGTAAGAGCTTTGCCTTTGCCACGCACCGGCATGATCTGAGCGCAGCCTTTGTCTTCTACGGACCTCCGCCGCAGTCTGCGGATATGGCAAGTATTACAGTGCCGGTCTATGGGTTCTATGGCGGGAACGATGCCCGTATCAACGCAACCATTCCCGATACCATCGCCGCAATGAAGGCTGCAGGCAAGACCTACGATCCTGTCACCTACGAAGGTGCAGGACACGGATTCATGCGCGCTGGAGTTGATCCAGCCAACACAGTGGAGGGCAATAAAAAAGCGCGCGAAGAAGGCTTCGCTCGACTGAAGAGCGAACTCGCAAAGATCGACAAAGCCCCCACAAAGAAAGCCGCAATCGTTCTGCCAGCAACAGAGGAGACTGTAGTTGCAACAGCATCCAGCATGCAGTGCCACGATATGAGCTCCACGGGACTCTAACGCAACCTGCAAATTAAACTGGAAGAGCGCAGCTAAAGCTGCGCTCTTCCGGTTTGCAATGAATATACGCTATTCAATCTCGACTTGTTCTCGTATCGACACGTCATGTTCTCTTCAATGTGTACAATGTCCACATTGAAGAGAACCAACCAACGAGGTGAAGTATGGCAATCCAGTCCCCCGGCAAGATCACTCCATTTCTCTGGTACGACGGCAATGCGGAAGAGGCTGTCGACTTTTACTGTTCCATCTTTCCACATTCGAAGAAAGGCTCTATTTTGCCAGGGCCTGATGGCAAACCGCTTACTATCTCCTTTGAATTGGAAGGCCAGGGCTTTGCCGCATTGAATGGTGGCCCGACATATAAGTTTACGCGAGCCGTTTCATTCTTCGTGAACTGTAAGGATCAGGCTGAGATCGATCATTACTGGACGAAGCTTTCAGAAGACGGCGGAGAGGAATTGCAATGCGGATGGCTCGAGGATAAGTTCGGCCTGGCATGGCAGATTGTTCCCGAAAATGTGCTTCAGTTGGTCAAACACCCCAAAGCCTTTGAAGCCATGTTGAAGATGAAAAAACTCATCATCGCCGACCTGGAGAATGCAGCGAAAGAATAAACGTTTGCCACAGGATACTGGCGTTGCAACCTCAATCAATATGCAGCGCCAGTACACAAATCGGTTATGTGCCGAAGTAGCCTAGTTCTTTTGCTTCTGCCAGTTTTTGTTCCATGTACTTCCACAGCGCAGGACAGCCCGTTTCAATCTGTGCTTGCAGGCGTTTCACCACGCGTTCGTAGCTGATGCCGTTTTCCTTCCAACTTTGACCGTGATTGCTCAAATTCAACAGCGCTGGCATGGCACGATCCACGGCGTTGGCAAACTTCGACTCCGCAGTTTCGCCTGCTTCAAATTCATCCCATAGAGCCAGCAGTTCGGCAGTCTGTTCTTCCGGTAACAGGCCCGCAATACGCTTCACTGCGCTGCGCTCCTCCTGCTTGCGCTGAGACCACCCTCCTTCAACAAAGGCCATGGTGTCGCCGGTGTCGATTTCGCCGATGTCGTGCACCATGAGCATGCGAATTACGTGATCGAGATGGATTGGCTCTGCGGCATATGCTGCCAACGCATATGCAAACAGCGTAAGTTGCCAACTGTGCTCGGCCGAATTCTCATAGCGTTCCTGTCCCAGCGGCTTCACTTTGCGAGTGATGCCTTTCAGCTTTTCCACTTCCAGGATAGAATCGATCGCCTGTTTCATATCTCCAGCTTAGAGCACCTCTCGCGATGCAGTGTCGTCTGAAAAAATTAAGAGTACCACTCACCCTTAGAGCCTGTTATGCCTCCTCGCAGAAATGCTTTATTGCTCCAGTTGAATACAAACAGCAAATCAGCAGACAATAGAAGCATGGCTGCACTACAGGAAAAGCTCGACGAGATTACACAGAACACACGCAAACTGGTACAGCCCGAACGACTCGCCATCAGTGAACAGGCCGTCGCAGAACTGTTCGGCACCGGCATTGAAGACCGCGTTCTGCCTGTTGGCACAAAGGCACCAACCTTCTCGCTACAGGATGCAGTAAGGAATCGCACAGTGCGTTCCTCGGATTTGCTGGCGTTGGGCCCACTCGTTGTAAATTTCTTTCGCGGTCGCTGGGACCCGTATTGTGTCACGGAACTGGAGATGTGGCGCGATCTCTATCCATACGTACGCGAGCGCGGTGCACTGCTTGTAGCCATCTCTCCGCAGACTCTGCGACAGAGCGACTTCACCGTGCAGCAATACGACATTCCTTATCCTCTGCTGCAAGATGCAAACAGCGAACTGGCAGGGCAGTTCGGCATCTCTTATTCCGTCTCCATAGAACTACAGAGATATTACCGCTCTATCCTGGTGAACATTCCCTTCATCAACAGCGGTAAAAACATCATGGCCGCACCCGACGACGGCGTGTGGAAACTGCCGCTGCCTGCAACCTTTGTAATCGCGCAGGACGGTACCGTAAAGTTCTCTGAGGCGCACGCAGATTTTCGCGTTCGCCCAGAACCGGATGACGTGCTCACTGTTCTGTAGTTCCCTTCTATTTACGATCCGTTACATATAGTCAGGTTCCTTAACCATATTGGGCCATAAAAAAGCAGCGACCATTCGCATGAAGAGTCGCTGCTTTTTCTTGTGGCTTGGTGTTTACTTCAGAGCTTCGGTAACTGCTTTGCCCAGCGTTGCAAGTCCTGCGGCAACATCCTTGCCCAGATGAACACGCAGCGCACGACGTCCACGCTGTTGCAACACAGCCAGATCGCCCGCAGCCTGCGCATCAATCACGACGCCAAAGGTGTATTTCGCGCCGGGAATCTCCAGGTCAGCAGCATGATCCGCCGTGATCTGCAGGAACACACCCGAGTTCGGACCACCCTTGTAGTCCTGTCCGGTGGAGTGCAGGAAGCGCGGTCCAAAGCCCAGGCAGGTGGCCACCTTCTTGTCATCGCGCACCTTCATGCGGAAGTCCTGGATCAGGTCTTCGTGCTGCTGCGTCATGTCAATGTATGCCAGCGAAGCGAAGTAGTCGTCCAGCTTGATCTGCGACAGATGCGCCTTCACATAAGCAGTCAACGTCTTGTCCGATGCCGCAGCGGCAAGCTTTGCCGCATACTTATCGTCGGCAAAGAGCTTGATGCCGTCTGCTTCCAGAATCGGTGTATGCTCGGCCAACTTGCCGGTCTTGGCATACTCGTCGGTCAGCTTGCGTGTTTCGATCTTCGCGGCTTCCACGTCAGGTTGGTTGAACGTATTAATGTCCATCACCGAACCGGCAACGGCAACGGCAATCTCCCACAAGTAGAAGATCGCCGGAAGCTCGTAGATGTCGTCGATAGTGAAACGCACCACGGGATGACCGGCAGCGGCCAGCGCGTCTACTGCGGCATCCTGCTTCGCGTTGTCCGCAGAGCTGAGACGAATGTATGCAAACACACGATCATTGCTGTACACACTGGGCGCGCCAACCGGTTCACGATCCACGGGAGTAATGCCCTTGCCGGTCTTGCCGGTAGACTCAGCGATCAACTGCTCCAGCCATGCACCCAGATCGAAGATTTCGGGCGAGGTGAAGAAGGTCAGCTTATCGCGGCCGGCCTTGTTTGCATCGCCGAGGATGATGCCAAGCGATACGGCGGGATTCTTTGCAATCTCGGTGATGTGAGCTGCGTCAACGCCACGCTTGGCCTCGGAGAGGAAACGCGGAATATCCAGACCTGCTACCGTTGCCGGAATGATGCCGAAGTTCGACAGGGCCGAGAAGCGTCCACCGATGGTCTTATCGCCGTAGAAGATATGGCGGAAGCCATCATTCTTCGCGACCTCTTCCATCTTGCTTCCCGGATCGGTGATGGCGATAAAGTGCTTGCCTGCTTCCGCGCCAACTTCCTTCTGCATCTCGCTGAAGAAGTAATCCTTCAGGATGTTTGGCTCCAGCGTGGAACCGGACTTCGAAGCCACAATGCAAACGGTCTTCTTCAGATTTACGGAGTCGCGAGCCGTCTTCACCTGCTGCGGATCGGTGGAATCTACGATCACCAACCTGGGGAATCCCGGCTGCTGTCCGTAGGTCAGCGCCAGAACTTCAGGACACAGCGACGATCCACCCATGCCCAGCAGCACAGCATATTCAAAGCCGGTGGTCTTAATGTCCTCGCGGAGAGCGGCAAACTGGGCAAGATCGTTCTGCTGACGCTCGACAATATCAAGCCAGCCAAGCCACTTGGATTCATCGTCGGAACCCTGGCCGCTGGTCCACAAGGAGGCGTCTTTGGCCCACAGACGGGCGAGTTTATCTCCGCTCTGCCATGCGGCAGCGGTGGATGTCACTGTGCTTTGCAGATCGGACGGGAGCGAAACCTGTAGGTCGAGCGAGCTCATAGTCTCTCCATTGTATTTGCCAATTGCATCAGGTGGTATCCACAGAGAGGAATACCACCTGATGTTCGAGGATGCAAAAAGAAGAGATTCCAATGCATGTATGACACATAATGAGGGCTCCTTTCACCTGAAAATCACAAACTCTGCATCTCCTCTATATTTTCGGCGTTGCACGAGAGCGATCTCAGGACTTACACTGAAAGTGCGTTAATCGCTCAAATGCGCGTTATTCGAACGAAGTCTGTTGAGGGCTAATCATCGTGCTAGAAGTTACCACTCCTGCTATCCCGACTACCTCCATTCCTCACACGCCGCCTGCCGTACTGCCGGAAAAGATTCTCCCGGCGAAAGCCCTTGAGGTCTATCAGGGCGACGCTAATTTCATGACATCGCTGGCCCGCGGGCTTACAGTGCTGGAGACCTTCACCCAGCAGACGCCGCAGATGACCATCTCTCAGTTGGCTAACCGAACCGGTCTCAGCCGCGCTGCTGTTCGCCGCTGTCTCTATACACTTTCCAAGCTGGGCTATGTGGGTTCAGAGGATGGACAGCGCTACTCGTTGCGCCCCAAGATGCTTTCGCTGAGCCATACCTATACGGTAAGCAATACACTTTCGTCGGCTGCGCAGCCCATCCTCGAACGCATGACCCAGAAGCTGAACGAAAGCTTCTCCGTGGCCACGCTTGATGGCGATGAGATTGTTTACATTGCTCGTACACAGGTACAGCGACTTATGAGTGTCGATCTGCACATCGGCAGCCGTCTGCCCGCTTACTGCACCAGCATGGGACGCGTTCTCATTGCATCGCAGCCACCCGATGAGGTGGAGCGCTACCTGGCGCGCGTGGTTCTAAAGCCCTTTACAGCACGCACGGTGAACACGGTAGAGAAACTCCGCATGCTACTGCGCAATGTTCGTCGCAATGGCTATGCGGTCTGCGATCAGGAATATGAGGTGGGCCTGCGTTCCATGGCGGTTCCCGTTTACGCACCCAGCGGCAAGGCGATTGCCACCATCAACCTCAGCGGCCATGCACCTCGCATGCCCATGATGGAGATGCAGGCAAAGTTTCTACCCTACCTGCGCGCCGCCGCAAACGAACTGAGTGTCTTTCTCCGCTAGGCCACTTGAAAAGTGCGTCGCATCTATTAACCAGCGGTTCACCTCTTTTGTAAAAGCAAAGCCAGCGTACATACGCTGGCTTTGCTTTATGCTGTAGTTTTTGTTTACCGTGAAACGCCTTCCAGCGGAGAGCTTGCCGAAGCATACAGACGCCTAGGCATGCGGCCTGCAAGATACGCTTGCCGTCCCGCCAGCACTGCATTACCCATGGCTTCGGCCATCAGCACTGGCTCGCGAGCCTCTGCAATGGCTGTGTTCATCAATACAGCGTCGAATCCCATCTCCATGGCTACGGCTGCGTCACTTGCCGTTCCTACACCGGCATCGACGATCAATGGTACGTCCGTGATCATCTCGCGCAGGATGCGCAGGTTGGCCGTGTTCTGCAAGCCCAGACCAGAGCCAATTGGAGCTCCCAGGGGCATTACGGCCGCCGCACCAGCGTCAATCAATCGTTTTGCAAATACAATGTCATCAGACGTATAAGGCAAAACAGTAAAGCCTTCCTTTACTAGAACCTCAGTTGCTAACAGCGTTCCCTGTACATCGGGATACAGGGTTTTCTGATCACCGATGACCTCGATCTTTACCCAATCGGAGATGCCCACCTCGCGCGCCAGGCGTGCCGCACGGATAGCCTCTTCGCCCGTGTAACAGCCTGCTGTATTAGGCAACAGGAAGTAACGCTGAGGGTCGATATAGTCCAGCAGCGATTCCTTCGAACGGTCGAGGTTTACTCGCCGGACGGCTACCGTAACCATCTCCGCGCCCGAGGCTTCAATGGCGTCGCGAGTCTCCGGACCGTCCACGTACTTTCCTGTTCCAACAATCAGCCGCGACTGAAATGCCTTGCCTGCGATAACGAGAGGTTCCATACGTTTCATTCTATGGCCGTGCAGGGCCATCCGTTCGACTACTAACTCAGACCCGCCGCATTCAGCCCGTAAGCTTCGTCCTGCGACCCCGGAACAGCCTGGAATGCAATGGAAACCCGGTTCCAGCCGTTAATCACCATTACAACGAAGGTCAGGTCGCTGAGTTCTTTTTCTGACAACTCCTTGAGAACCGACTCAAAGATTTCGTCGCTCACGCCATGAGCACCGAGTTTTGTAAGTGCCTCGGTCCATTCCAAAGCAGCGCGCTCTTTCGGTGTGAAGAGGTTGCTCTCACGCCAGATAGGCACATGGTAAAGTCGCAACTCTCTTTCACCGGCGATCTTCGCCTGCTTTACATGCATGTCCAGGCAGAAGGCACAGCCGTTCATCTGCGAAGCGCGAATCTCCACAAGGGCACGCAGTTTTTCGTCGATGCTGCTATGAGCAAGTGCCATGCTCATCTCTGAATATTTGCGAAAGAGTTCCGGTGACTGGCGTGCGTAATGAATGCGAAGGGACATGAGTAGAACTCTCCTGGCTTTTTCCCTATTCGATGACGTGCCTGCGCAAACGACGCGGATAAAAGTGGCCCGCACCTTGAATAAGGTAACGGGCCACTGTCTTCGGTGAACTGTTGAGATTGACCTGAGGCGTCCATTCTTCGGAGTCCTCGGCAGGAAGCTAGCCGTGCAGCATTCCCTTGTATCAAGGGAGCGTGCATTGTTCGGCGTGATTGCCAGATCTTAGAGCGGACGCCCTAAGCCTCAGTCACCTCACGTGTTGAACCGCATAAACGACTGTCAGATTTCATAGGCTATGGATCATCCTCCTTTCCCGTGTACCGGAGAGACTACACCTGCGGGATTTCATGTGCAAGAGACTGCGCCGAAAGCCGCCGATGTGTAGGCAACGCGTTTTCACGCTGACGTAATACAAGTGCAGTTCAGTACAATTTCGCTCTCTGGAGTGTGTGTCATGAAAGCGCTGTTAACCATCGGATGTGCACTTGTTCTGGCCGGAATCGTACTTCTGATTAATGGCGGATTTTCCTTTACCGAGATGAAAAAGGACACCAGGCTGGATTACATTCACATGCTGCGTCCTTCCGAACGCGGAAGTTTCCCCAAGGTTCCCGTGATCGCCGGGGCGTTGATTCTTGGAGGACTCGGACTGGCCATTCTCGGTGCGCGCGCAGAGGATTAAGTCACCAGAACATTCAGCTTTGGCTCCTTTGTGAATGCACAGGCTTCTATACTTTTTCTTGTGATGATCGTTACGTGCGCATTCGTGATTGGCCTTGTATTGGGAAGCTTTCTGAATGTCTGCATCGTTCGGATTCCGGCCGAAGAATCCACTCTGAAACCGCGCTCCAAGTGCCCCGGGTGCAGCGCGCCGATCCGTTGGTATGACAACATTCCCCTGCTCAGCTATTTGCTTCTCGGCAGCCGCTGCCGCGATTGCAAGGCCCGCATCTCGTGGCGTTATCCGGCTGTTGAGTTGGCCAGTGCGCTTTGGTTTGCCGCAAGCTTCTGGTCGCTGGCGCACTCTTCTCCCGCAGACTTCGATGCATGGATGCAGGCGATTCTTGCCTGCACCGCAACTGCCTGCCTTGGATGGTTGTTGATAGGGCTGGCCGTTATTGACTGGCGCGAAGGCATTCTACCCAACGACCTTACTTACTTCGGCATCTTCGCCGGACTTGCCTTCGCCTGCATGGTAGCGTTTTTTCTGGGAGACAACCAGGACGACGTGGTGCTGAAGCACCAGATCAACATCAACAGCGCCAACGCCGGACGCAGTACCGGCAATGTTTTTCTTACCGGCCCGGAGTTTCACATCTACAGTCATCTGCTGGGAGCAGCCGCAGCATTCCTTCTTCTCTATGCGATTCGCGCTCTTTATAAAGCCGTTCGCAAACGCGATGGCATGGGGCTGGGCGATGCCAAACTGTTGGCCATGATCGCAGCATTCCTCGGTTTTGAGCTTAGCCTTGTATCGCTTTTCGTGGGCGTTCTGTTGGCCACAGTGTACGGTTTTTTCCTGATGATGCGTCACAAGGCAACCGCTGCAACCAGGCTTCCCTTCGGCAGCTTTCTCGCGGTCGGCGGCATGCTCGCGGCGTTCTATGGCAAACAGATTCTCGACGCATACCGCTCGCTGTTCCCATAAAACCTGTACTGCGAAAACCTCCGCAAAGAGCAAAACTGATTTTGAAAAGCCCGCAGCCGCAGACACTGAATTGGTTCGCGGCTTTCCCCCTATGCCCCACTGCGGCTAGAATCAAACAGAAGAAACTCCGCAAGAGGGTGGAATGAACACGTCGCATCCCTACATCTGGAATTACATCCCGCTGGCGATTCAACTGCTGGTAGCCGTTGGTCTGGCCGGCGGCATGGTGGCAGCATCGTTTTTCATTGGCAAGAAACGTCAGAGCAAGGTAAAAGCCGGTGCTTACGAATGCGGCATGGAGCCTGTGGGCGATGCCCGCGGACGCTTCTCCGTACGCTTTTACATGGTGGCCATGCTATTCATCCTGTTCGACGTGGAAGCCGTTTTCATGTTGCCCTGGGCTACCATCTACCGGCAGCTTCCGCACCTCACCGGATCGCGTTTCTTTGGCTTCTGGGAGATGATCGTGTACCTCGGTTTTGTGGCCGTGGGCCTGTTTTACGTTTGGAAAAAGGGCGTCCTTGACTGGAGCCAGGACAAGGCGGACCTCTAATGTCTGAAGCTCTGCTTACGCTTGAAGCTGTTCGCGAACACATGGCGGATACCCCTGCCGTCGTTGCGCTTGGCGATCTTGCTGTTAAGGCCAAGTTCGACCGCGATGAACTCACTCTTTATGTCGCCGCGGAAAGCATCGTTGTCGCCGCAGCCGCCGCACAAAAGGCCGGTTACAACTTCTTCATCGACTGCACTGCCGTGGACTGGTTCCCCAGCGAGCCTCGTTTCCAGGTGAGCTATCACCTTGTGAGCTTCGGCATGAAGCAGAGCCTGCGACTGGCCGTGCTTCTCGATGGTGAGAACCCAGCACTGGATTCGATCACTTCCGTTTGGCCGAGTGCGAATTTCTACGAACGCGAGGTGTGGGATCTGTTCGGAATCCGCTTTAACGGCCACCCGAACCTGACGCGCATCATGATGCCGACCGACTGGGAAGGCCATCCGCTGCGCAAGGATTACCCCGTCGAGGGCTACCGCTAAGTTTTTGCGTCTTCGGACACCACACCGATCCACCTCGAACCGTGCGTTTGCACTTGAAAAGGACTAAGGCAAGATGGCACCTGCAGCCGCTCCTGACATGATCATTCCCGACGTTCTCGACGTCGTTGCCGACGCGCGTCGCCATAACCAGGACCCGACGCAGGACCACACCATGGTTCTGAACATGGGACCGCAGCACCCGTCCACCCACGGTGTGCTCCGGCTGGTGCTTGAGATCGACGGCGAAACCGTGATATCGCTGGCGCCGGACATCGGCTATCTCCACACCGGCATTGAGAAGACCTGCGAGGCCAAGTTCTACCAGCAGATCGTACCGCTGACCGACCGCATCGATTATCTCTGCCCCATGACCAACAACCTCTGCTATGTGCTGGCAGTGGAGAAACTTCTTGGGCTGGAGATTCCCGAACGCGCACAGACCATCCGCGTTCTGCTGAACGAGTTGACGCGCATCCAGTCGCATCTGGTATGGCTGGGAACGCACGCCATGGACATCGGCGCGCTCACTGTCTTCCTTTACTGCTTCCGCGAACGCGAAGAGTTGCTGCGACTGTTTGAAGCAGTCGCCGGACAGCGCATGATGACCAGTTACTTCCGCATCGGCGGTCTGTCGATGGAGCCACCGATCGACTGGTTCGCACGCGTGCAGAAATTCCTGAACATCATGCCGTCGAAGATTGCGGAGTATGAAGGTCTACTCTCGGGCAACCCCATCTGGATCAATCGCCTGAAGGGTGTTGGCTACCTGTCGCCGGAAGACGCCATCGCTCTCGGCGTAACCGGCCCACCGCTGCGCGCCTCGGGCGTGGACTGGGATCTGCGCCGCGACATGCCCTACTCCGGCTATGAAAAGTACCAGTTCCAGGTGCCTACTCGTACCGAAGGCGACGTATGGGCGCGTTATGTGGTTCGTCTTGAAGAGATGTACGAGTCGGTCAAGATCTGCCAGCAAGCTCTCGATCGCATGCCGGAAGGTCCCATCACCGCCGATGCTCCCAAGGTTGTCCTGCCCGACCGCGAACAGATGAAGACCCAGATGGAGTCGCTTATCCATCACTTCAAGATCGTGACCGAAGGCTTTACGGTTCCGGCAGGCGAGGTCTTCCAGACAGTGGAATCGCCGCGCGGCGTTATGGGCTACTACGCCGTCTCCGACGGTACTGCCAAGCCCGTCCGCGTGCACATGCGCAATCCCAGCTATGCCACGCTGCAGGCGCTGGAAACCATGTGCAAGGGCAAACTTCTTGGCGACGTGGTTGCCGTCATCGGCTCCATTGACATCGTGCTGGGCGAGATCGACCGGTAAGTAATCACAAACCATGAAAAGGGCGTCGGGGTTTACCTCCCTGACGCCCTTTTCATGCATCTTTCATCATTCCTTGAAATAAATGCGATGCATCCGTTGTGCGCTTTTAATCGTCAAAGAAATGTAGTCCCAGTCGTCCCTATTCGTGTAAACGCGGAACAGATTTCAGGCATCAAAACAAGCAACAAGAGGTGTGCCATGATGACCGACCTGAACGGGAAGGAAAACCTCGAACGGCAGATAGCCCATAACTCTATGCGTATTCAGGAGTTGGTGTCCCAGCAGTACAACATGGAAATAACACGGTCTCTCATGCTGTGTTTTTCCTCTCCCGATGAGAGTTGTGCGCGGTCGCTTACCAAGGCTCTCTTCGCCAAGGGAACGCGCATTGTGGATCGCACACCCGAGTTGGAATCCGATGGACGCTGGCATATCCGCGTTGGTGTGAAGCGCAGCCTGCGCGATGCGGTCCGTGAGGATTTCGTCGCCGACCTGGTTGCTACCGCCTCGTCTATGCACGGCAGCTATGACGGCTGGCACATGCTCACCGAGCTATCCACCGACCCGATACCGCGTTGCCCGCCGTGCAGCCATGCACCTCTCTCCAGCACGATTGCTGCTTAAATCCACCGTTAGCAAAAGCAAAACGGATATCGGGCAGGCTTATGGTTAAGCCTGCCCGATATTGCGTGAATGTCCAGAAGAATCAATCCGGCTGCATCACGGCAAGCTCATTCCCCGATGGGTCTGTAAAGTGGAAGCGTCGGCCACCGGGATACTGAAAGATGGGCACAGTAATCGTTCCTCCTGCTGCCCTCACCTGTTCTTGTACAGCCTCAATCTGGTCGGTTTCGATCATCGCCAGCGGTGCCTTTGATCGGCCTTCATCGCTGCCGTTGTAGCCTGCCTCCAGCCCTGAACCGTGCGCCGTCGCGTAATCCGATCCCCAGTCCTGATGTGTCCAACCAAAGACATTGCCGTAAAACGTCTTGAGCGAAACCACATCTTTTGTGGGCAGTTCAATATAAGAAAACTGGTTCTTAGCCATAAAACACCTTCCATGCTCCAAGAGCACACTCTCGCAGATCAGCCTCCATCCACGCAGCGGCGAGTAGGTTCGCTGCATAAGTAGAAACAGCGAGTGTACGGTTTCGCGAGGAACATCCACATGCTACATCTGCATTTGCGGTAGCGTTGAAGTGTGAACGATTTTTCCATGCAGCTTACACGTGAATTGTGGACATCCTGGGCTTCCCTGTTGCGCTCCTACGCGGCGGTGCATTCCCTGGGGCGTGAATATCATGCCGTGGTCGAAGTCTCCGACGCGGCCATTCTCGTCCGTTACGGCATGCGCTGGATGCGGTTCACGCCCACCGAATATCGCACCAGCGATGGTCTTTCCGATCCATTTTGTCTCACCGAAGCAGGCCGTGCTCGCATCGGCGACAACGAAGATGAAATGGACCTGTTCGCAGAACGCCTGACTTCAGCGATAATTAACCTGTGAGCACCATTACTGACAGCATCTTCTCGCCGGCCACGGCTGCGCGCTTTGACAAACTTGTCACGCTGTACCCGGTCAAGCGCTCGGCTCTTGTTCCCATGCTGCTCTATGCGCAGGATGAGGTGGGCTATGTCTCCGACGCCGTTGTTACTGAGATTGCGCAGCGGCTTGACCTGCTGGAACTCGATGTACGCAACGTGCTGTCGTACTACTCCATGCTGCGCACCAGGCCCGCCGGAAAGTACAACGTGCAGGTATGCACGAACATCTCCTGCATGATCGTGGGCGGCTACGACATTCTCGACCACTGCAAGGCGAAGCTTGGCGTTGGCCACAAGGGGGTAACTCCCGACGGCTTGTTTTCTCTGGAAGAGGTGGAGTGCATTGGAGCCTGCTGCTGGGCACCGGCCATGCAGGTGAACTACGACTTTCACGAGAACCTTACCCCGGCGAAGGTCGATGCTATTCTTGACGACTACGCAGCCGGTCGCGGCAAAGACGTAAAGTAAATCGCGCAATGATTCAGCGCATAGAAAAGGCCCGCGTCCTGCGGGCTTTTTCATGTCAGCTATCGCAGCTACACCGCCGGTTCTTCCCGTATCTTCTCGCGCGCGAGTATCTCCACTAACATGGCACCGGATACGGCAAACAGAACACCTGACTCGCCCAAAATTCTGCTCTCATTCCACCATCCGAAATAAAGGGCGCCCAAAAACCACGGAACCATCCCCAGACATACACGGCGGAAGACCTTATCCTGAAAACGGTCACGGTAGAACAGCAGCGGAATTGCCAGGAATCCTCCCACACTTAACAGCTGAGGGATATGGTGCGGTTTCAGCATGGATATGTTGATAAACCAGGCTGAGCCGGACTCAGAAGGTTTTCTTCCCAGCCACTGCGTAACCTGCCATCGCTCATACGCCCAATAGATGGCTGTAATGAAAGCTCCGGCAAAGGCTTTCACGCGAGATTTAGAAACCACGCAGGTGATCCATACAAAAAGAACAAACACAACCGCTTCTCGATTGAACATCGCCACAGCTATGGTTGCCAGATAGAGTGGGAGGTTCTGCCGAATAGAAAAATATACCGCGAGGTTGAAAAGCAGGAGTGCTGTTATGTCATACGGTGTATACATCGACTGCTCATCGCGCACGATATATACCATCGCGACAATCCAGAGAAGCATCCATCGCGGAAGCCAAGGAAAGATCGCTCGCGGGGAAAAACTCCCGCGAATACGAGGCGTAAGCCACCCCAGTGCAATCAGACAGAGTGAGTCAACGATCTGTAACATCAGCTCGATTGGCCCGTGGGCACTGTTCTTCAGCAGTGCACTCCAATCCATGAGAAACCGATTGTTCTCTGCCCACAAAAGCACGGGAGACATAAGAAAACGCGCCTGAAACGGCATGGGGCCAATTCTGTGCGCGTACAGGTGCATATCAAAGTTTGGTGGATTCTGATGAATGATCGCGCGTCCTGCAAAGATGGCCGCTATTACGTACAGCAAACGCTCCAGCCACACAGCTACATCGTGTCTTTGGCGCACAATCATCAGAGCTCCTGAAATCAAATCTGCGATTCTAAGGCTATAACACTGCTCGCACTCGAATTTTCCTAAGAGGCTTCTCCGAAGCTTCTCTTGCGATGGCAGCATTGATGATTACAATAGAGTTCATGCCTACCCTCGTTTCGCATCCCGATGAAGTCAAAGTCATCTCGCGCCGTTTTGGCGCAGGCGCAGCCGACATCGACAAATACATCGAACTGGACGGCTACAAGGCTGTACAGAATGCCATTGCACAGGGTTCGGACTGGGTTATCAATGAGATGAAGGCCAGTGGTCTGCGCGGACGCGGCGGTGCCGGTTTTCCCACCGGCATGAAGTGGTCTTTCGTGCCCAAGCAGAGCGAGAAACCGAAGTATGTACTGGTAAATGGTGATGAATCCGAACCGGGTACATGCAAGGATCACGTGATCTTCCTGCACGACCCTCACTCCGTGATTGAAGGCACCATGATTGCCGGTCTCGCTATCGGCGCGAAGATGGGATTCATCTATCTGCGCGGCGAGTATCGCTACCTGCTGAAGATCGTGGAAAAGGCTGTGGCCGACGCCTATGCCAAGGGCTTTCTGGGCAAGAACATCTTCGGACAGGAAGGTGTGGACTTCGATATTGTGACGCAGTCCGGTGCCGGTGCTTACGAAGTCGGTGAAGAGTCTGCGCTGATGGAATCGCTTGAGGGCAAGCGTGGTGTACCACGCATCAAGCCGCCGTTCCCCGCAGTCGTTGGCCTGTACGGTGGTCCCACGGTCATCAACAATGCCGAGACGATTGCATCCGTTCCCCACATTCTGCAGATGGGTGGCGAAGCTTATGCCAAGATTGGCTCGGAGCGCAACGGCGGCACGCGCCTGTTCGGCATCAGCGGCATGGTCGAGCGCCCCGGTGTGTACGAACTGCCCATGGGCTACAACCTGAAGAAGGCCATCTACGAAGTAGCGGGTGGCGTAAAGGGTGGACGCAAGCTGAAGGCTGTTGTTCCCGGTGGGTCGTCCTGCCCGGTGCTGACAGCCGATGAACTTGACGTGGGGCTCGACTTCGATCAAATGGGCAAGGCCGGAACCATGCTTGGTTCAGGCGGCATCGTGGTGCTCGACGAGACGGTTTCCATCGTTGAGTTTGCGTTGCGGACCATCAAGTTCTATCAACATGAATCCTGCGGCTGGTGCATTCCCTGCCGCGAAGGCACGGACTGGCTGAAGAAGACCATGACCCGTTTCTACAACGGCGCTGGCAACACGAAGGACATTAACAACATTCAGTACCTGGCGGAAAACATGCTGGGACGTACCTTCTGCCCGCTTGGCGATGCGGCTGCCATGCCCATGCTGGGATTCATCAAGAAGTTCCGTGGCGAATTTGAAGAGTATCTGAAGGGTCATCGCACCGAGAAGGCCTTTATCACCACCGATGAACTCATCGGCGCGGCGCACTAAAAGAGGAACGATGGCAGACGTAACCTTTACCGTAGACGGCCAGCAGCTTACCGCACCCGCGGGTACGCTGCTTATTGATGCCTGCAAGGCAGCCGGCATCCAGATTCCGGCCTTTTGTTATTACCCGGGTCTTTCGCTCCAGGCGGCTTGCCGCATGTGCGTCGTCCGGATTGAGAAGATGCCCAAGCTTGCCACCGCCTGCACCACCACCGTCGCGGAAGGCATGGTTGTCGCAACCGAAACGCCGGAGATCGCGCAGGCTCGCAAAGCCACGCTGCAACTGCTCCTCGGCAACCACCCGCTGGACTGCCCCGTCTGCGACGCTGGTGGACAGTGCGAATTGCAGGACATGACCTTCAAGTACGGTGCGGCGGAATCCTTCTACGCCGAGCCGAAGAACCACCGCGAAGAACAGAAGTGGTCACCCACGGTGTACTTCGATCGTCCGCGCTGCATCCTGTGTTATCGCTGCGTCCGCATGTGCGGCGAGGGCATGGATGTGTACGCACTCGGTATTCAAAATCGCGGCTCCTCCGCGGTGATCGCACCCAACGTGGCTCCCTCGCAGAGCGAAGACGGCCTGGCGCATCTGGATTGCGAAGAGTGCGGCATGTGTATTGACGTCTGTCCGGTCGGCGCACTGACCAGCGACTCCTATCGCTACAAGACGCGTCCGTGGGAGATGAACCACGTGGCCACCATCTGTACGCACTGTGGCGATGGCTGCAAGACCACGCTCGGTGTGCGCGCCACGACCGACGGCACCGAGATCATGCGTGCCGACAACCGCGACAAGAGCGGTTTAAACGGCGACTTCCTCTGCAACAAGGGCCGCTTCGGATTCGACTTTGCCAACTCGCCACAGCGCATCACCGAGCCGATGATCCGTCAGGACAACGGTGAGTTCAAGACCGTTACCTGGGATGAGGCGCTCGCCTTCACCGGAAAGACCCTGCGCGAGATTCGCGACAACGGCGCACAGACCGCGGTAATCGGCGGCAACCGTCTGACCAACGAAGAAGCATACCTGTTGCAGAAGTTTGCACGCACCGTTCTGGGCACCAACAACATCGATCATCACCGTACGGCGGATTACGTTACCTTCGCTGCTGCACTTGCAGGACATCGTGATCGCTTCGCTTCGCAGCACGACAATGAAAATGCCCCGGCGATCCTCGTCGTCGGTGGTGACCCCACGAACGAAGCGCCGCTAACCGCGTGGAACCTGCGTTCCAATGTTCGTTTGAACCGCGCAAAACTCTACCTCCTGAATCACCGCGCCATCAAGCTGCGTCGTCAGGCAAAAACCTTCGCGAAGATCGACGAGCTAGGTTACGGTGCAGCCATCGACGCTCTCGCATCCGGTTCCGACTCCGCCGATCTGAATGCACTTCGCGATGCTCTGCGCAACGAACAGTCGCTGGTCATTCTTATCGGTAGCGAGGTTCGCGGCGAAGCTCTGAAGCGTCTGGTCAACTTCGGTCTTTCATTACCGAATACCAGGTTCGCTCTGCTGGCCGATTACGTGAACGCGCACGGCGCATCGGATATGGGCCTGCTGCCCGACATGCTGCCGGGCTATCAGCCGCTGAACGGGCCGCACGACCACGTCAGCGAATATGGTGAGCGCTTCTCCACCCAGCCCGGACTTGACCTTGTCGGCATCTTCGATGCTGCCAGCGCTGGCAATCTGGGTGCTCTCTATATTGTGAACTCAAATCCGGTAAGCCGTTATTCGGTAGACCCGGCAACGCTCGGCAACACCTTCGTCGTGGCGCACGAGATGTTTATGACCGAGACAGCGCAGGTTGCCAATGTAATCCTGCCCTGCGCCAGCCTCTACGAAAAATCCGGTTCCGTAACCAATAGCTACGGCGATTTACAACGCGTGCAGAAGGCCAGCGACCGTGCCGGTGTGCGTACCGACCTCGAACTGATCGTTCGCGTGGCTGACGCTATGGGCGCCGACGTTCGCAAGCTGGTTCCGTTCGGTAAACAGTCCGAAGGCCTGCGCGCCGACCTTGGCCAGACCCGCGGAGCGCAGTCCGGCGAAGCCGACCGTCACGCCGTTTGGCTCATCCGCAATAATATGGAGCCGAAGGTTTCCCCTTTCGATCCGTTTGCGGTACTCGACGAGATTCAGCGCATTGTGCCGGGCTACGACCTGCTTCGACTCCAGCTTCTGAGCGGCAACGACCAGCACCTGTCGCCCGCAGCACCCGCAGACCTGGTGCAGATTGCACCGGCACGTCGCGACCTGGTTTTGCCGTCCGACGACACGCTCTTTACCTCGGGCACCCTGGGCCGTTACTCGCCCAAGCTGAACGAACTCTCTGACAAATACGCAGTGGAACCCGCCGGTATCCCGGCTGACTAAAGTAGTAGCACTGAAGACGTAAACCACCTTTGCATGTCGTTTCTTTCGATGGAGACGGCATGCGAAAAAACGGCAAACCTCAGTATCAGTGATACTGCTTCATCAGGAGACAGAAAGACAGCCGCGATGCACCTCTCCGATTTCCAGATCTTCCTGCTCCTCACGATCCTCAAGATCGTGGTTGTGCTTGTCATCACGCTTACGGCGGTGGCCTATACGGTACTGCTGGAACGCAAGGTGATCGGCCTGATTCAGAACCGCTGGGGGCCTTCCCGTGTGGGTCCGTTCGGCCTCTTCCAGCCGCTGGCCGACGGTATCAAACTCTTCCTCAAGGAAGACCTCATGCCGCTGGCAGTGGAGCGCCCGCTCTTTGTCATCGCACCGATCATCGCTCTTGGTTGCGCGCTGGTTTCCATTGCGGTAGTGCCCTTCGGCAAGATGTTTATCTACAAGGGCGTGGATCTCTTCCAGATATCCGACAGCAACATCGGCCTGCTGGTGATCCTCGGCATCACCTCGATCGGCGTCTACGGTATTGCGCTCTCGGGCTGGTCGTCGAACAACAAGTATTCCCTGCTCGGTTCGTTGCGCGCCTCCGCACAGGTTATCAGCTATGAACTTGCGCTCGGCCTTGCTCTGGTCGGCGTGGTCATGCGCTCCGGCTCGCTGCGTCTCCGCGACATCGTAGACACACAGGCAACGCATGGCATCCTGAGCTGGAATATCTGGCCGCAGTTGCTGGGCTTCTTCGTGTATCTGATGGCAGCCTACGCCGAAACCAACCGCGCTCCATTCGATCTTCCCGAAGCGGAATCAGAGCTGGTTGCCGGATACCACACCGAATACTCCTCAATGAAGTTCGCCATGTTCTTCATGGCGGAATACGCCAACATGATTACGGTGTCGTGCGTGGCTACGCTGCTGTTCTTCGGAGGCGCATCTTCACCGCTCGGCAACCTGCTGCCTGCCGATTTCGGTGGCCCGATCCTGTCGTTCGTCTTCCCGGTGTTGTGGTTTGTCTTCAAAGTTTTCTGCTTCCTCTTCCTCTACATCTGGGTTCGTTCCACGCTGCCGCGTTTCCGTTACGACCAGTTGATGAGTTTCGGATGGAAGTGGCTGCTGCCGCTGGCGATGCTCAACATTGTGGGAACCGCGCTGGTTCTGGCGTTTAAAGGATAGATAAACCTATGGGTAAGCAGACATTGACGCTCAACACTGCGCATAGCAGCAGCAATTCCTGTCTACCCTCAATTCTTTTTCCTGCGTCGCAACATGATCGCATGGGAACAAACCGAAAGCCTCAGACACAGCGTTTTTCGCGGATGGCTCAGTTACAATCGACTCATAACGCAAACAGCACAAACGCTTCTTTTGATTGAGAAGAAGGACTTGCCGGAACGATGCAATTAGCGCTTTTCATAATCTTTGCGGTGCTTTGCGTAGCGGGTGCTTTGAATTTCCTGCTGCAGCGACACCCCATTAATTCCGCGCTCTCACTCATTGTGGTGATGATGTCGCTGGCGGTCATCTATTGGACGCTCGGCGCGGAATTTCTTGCTGCCGCCCAGGTGATCGTCTACTCCGGCGCCATTATGGTGCTGTTCACCTTCGTCATCATGTTGTTAAACGCCGGTGAAGAAGACCGCACACACGGCTCCAAGGCAGCCTATTTTGCAGGTATCCCCGGCGCTATCGGCATCATTGCCCTGCTTTCTTACACTTTTATTCACGAGAAGAACGCTCTGGGAGCCGCCAACATCGGCGGCGACCTGAACCACGGCGTCAGCAACATGATCGAGATCAGCAAGGTGCTGTTCACCGATCTGCTGCTGCCGTTCGAAGTCACCTCAATTCTGGTGCTGGTTGCCATCCTGGGCGCGGTTGTTCTTGCACGGAAGGAGCACTAATCGTCATGGTGCCCATCTACGCCTACCTGATCCTGGCCGCTGTACTGTTTACCATCGGCATTGCTTCGTTCCTGTTCAAGCGCAACATCATTACTGTCTTCATGTCGATTGAGCTGATGCTCAACGCCGTGAACCTGACCTTTGTTGCTTTCTCCCATGTACACAAAGCTGTGCACGGACAGATTTTTGTCTTCTTTGTGATGGTTGTCGCGGCTGCTGAAGCTGCGGTTGGACTCGCCATCATTATTGCCATCTTCCGTACGCGCCAGACACTGGACGTGGACCGCATCAACCTGCTGAAGAATTAAGCGGAGACGAGACGAAATACCGATGCCCTCACACCTGCTCTGGTTATTCCCGCTGCTTCCCTTCATCGGCTTCGTGCTGAACGGCACCATTGGCCGTAAGCTGCCGCGTGCCGCTGTCGCTGGAATCGCACTGCTCTTTACCGCAATCCCCGCGCTGCTCTGGGTATGGCTGTGGTTTTCCATGCGCTCGCAGGAGATTCTGCAACTCTCCACTACCTCGCGTGCATGGATTGAAACCTCTGCCCTCACCGTTCGCTTTGCCCTATCCGTCGACCACCTCACCCTGATCATGCTGGGCGTAGTGACCTGCGTAGGCTTCCTCATCCACATCTACTCCACCGGCTACATGGCCGAGGAGGAAGGCTACTGGCGCTTCTTCGCTTACCTGAACCTGTTCATGTTCTTCATGCTGGTTCTGGTTCTATCCGCAAACTTCCTGCTGCTGTTCGTCGGATGGGAAGGCGTCGGCCTGGCTTCGTACCTGCTGATCGGCTTCTACTGGAAGAAGCCTTCGGCCAACAACGCCGGACGCAAGGCATTCGTGGTCAACCGCGTGGGCGACTTCGGTTTCCTGCTGGCGATGTTCCTCATCATCAATCACTTCGGTTCGCTCAGCTTTACCGAAGTGTTCGGCGCCATCACCAGCCACCCGGAACTGCATGGTGGATTCCTCACTGCGATTGCACTGCTGCTGCTCGTCGGTGCTGCTGGTAAATCGGCACAGATTCCGCTATATGTCTGGCTGCCTGACGCCATGGAAGGCCCCACACCGGTTTCGGCTCTCATCCACGCCGCCACCATGGTGACAGCCGGTGTCTATCTCGTAGCCCGATCCCACGTGCTGTTCGATCGTTCGCCCTTTGCTCTTGGCGTCGTCGCCATCATTGGTGCGGTAACGGCACTGTTCGCAGCCACCATCGGCGCGGTACAAAACGACATCAAGCGCGTACTGGCTTACTCCACCATCTCGCAGCTTGGTTACATGTTCCTTGGCTGTGGTGTTGCGGCTTACTCGGCAGCCATCTTCCATGTAATGACGCATGCCTTCTTCAAGGCACTGCTCTTCCTTGCCGCTGGTTCTGTGATCCACGCACTCTCCGGCGAACAGGACATGCGCCTGATGGGTGGCCTGCGCAAGCGCATTCCCATTACCTTCTGGACCATGACTGCGGGCGTTATCGCCATTGCAGGCATCTGGCCGTTCGCGGGCTTCTTCTCCAAGGACGAAATCCTCTGGCAGACCTTCTCACATACGGAAAATCCGTTGCACTACCTGCTGTGGGCTGTGGGTCTGATTACTGCCGGACTCACCTCGTTCTATATGTTCCGCCTGTGGTTCAAGACATTCTTCGGTGAAGAGCGTTTTGATGAGCATGCCCTGGGACATCATGGAACTTCAGCGCACCACGGCGAAGACGATCAGGCTTCGGCACACCACCACCATGGTGTGCATGAGTCGCCGTGGGTCATGCTTGGTCCGCTCGTAATTCTGGCTGTACTGTCTGTTATCGGCGGATGGGTCGGTGTTCCGGCAGCACAGTTTGGCCACGACGAGATCGGCCACTTCCTTGCCCCGGTCTTCGCATCGGGCGGTGAAGCCGTAGAGGCAACCGCATCCCACGGAACCGAACTGGCTTTGGCTACAATTTCGCTGCTCACCGCATTGATCGGCTTCTTTGCCGCCTATACCTTCTACTACAAGAAGCCCGGTACGCTGGGTGCAAAGGCAACCGGTAATCCACTCTACCGCCTGGTCTCCAGCAAGTACTACGTGGACGAGATCTACCAGTTTGCGATCGTGATGCCCATTATGGTTACCTCGCGGCTGGTGCTGGCCACGCTGATTGACGGCGGCATTATCGACGGCAGCGGTACCTTCGCCGCGTTCCTTACCCGGCTTGCCGGTAATGGAACACGCCGCATGCAGTCCGGCAACATTCGATCGTATGCAGGATGGCTCGCAGCAGGTGCTGCTCTCGTCATCCTGCTCATGACTTTCACCGCATTGGCCCAGCACCTGAAGTAAGGAGACGCGCGAGGACACATGACATTGAATACCCTCATCCTGACGCTCATCCTGCTGGTGCCCTTTGTGGGCGCAGCGGTACTGGCGACTCTTCCGGAACGCGGCAAACAGACGCACCAGTGGGGCGCGCTCGTTGTAACCCTCATCACGTTTGTGCTGACGCTGCATCTTCCGGCGCACTTCCACGAAGCTCTCACGCCCGTCAGCGGACGCGTGCAGAACTTTGCCTTTGAGCTTGACCGTCTCTGGGTCCCGACTCCTGAAATTCACTTTCACGTGGGCGTTGACGGCCTTTCCATGTGGCTGATCGTGCTGAGCGGCTTCCTTGCCCCCCTTGGTGTACTGGCTTCGTGGAATGCGATCAACCGCCGTCGCAGGCTCTTCTACTCTCTTTTCCTGTTGCAGCAGGTGGCGATCTTCGGCATCTTCATGTCGCTCGACCTCTTCCAGTTCTACGCATTCTTTGAACTGGCACTGGTCCCCATGTCGCTGCTGATTGCCATCCACGGCCGCACGGGAAACCGCGTGAAGGCCGCCTACAAGTTCTTCCTCTATAACTTCATCCCGTCGGCCATTCTTCTGGTTGCGGTGATCTGGCTGTACGTGCAGACGAAGACCTTCCAGGTGCCCGAGCTGATCACCCTTGGTTCTACGCATGCCATCCCCGGAACAGGAACAGCCTTGTGGCTGGCTTCCCTGGCATTTTTGCTGGCTTTCGCGGTGAAGGTTCCCATCTTCCCACTACACGGCTGGCTCTCTGACTCCATCAGCGAAGCACCCACTGCTGCGGTCATGATCCTCGCCGGTAAGATCGGTCTCTACTCCATCCTGCGCTTTTCTTTCGGTATCTTTCCGCAGGAGTCGCACCGTATCGCTCCGCTGATGATCGCTCTGGGAGCCATCGGCATCGTATACGGAGCCTGCGTCGCCCTGGTACAGGAAGACCTGAAGCGCATGGCTGCGTTTTCCACTCTCGGTCATCTTGCCTTCATCACGCTCGGCATCTTCACCTTCACCGTGAATGGTCTGGACGGCGGTATGTACCAGATATTGAACCACGGTATCTCGGGCGGTGCCATGTTCCTGCTCATGGGATATCTCTACGAGCGTTATGGAACGTACGATATGCGTGAACTGGGCGGTATCTCCGGACGCATGCCCTGGATGGTTACACTGTTCGTCATCACCGCACTCTCCAACGTGGGCCTGCCCATGCTGAACAGCTTTGTCGGTGAGTTCCTTATCCTGTCGGGTACCGCAGGTAATACGCTCAGCCACTACCCCTGGTTGTGGACCACCCTCGCCACCACCGGCGTTATCTTTGCCGCTGGTTATCTTCTGACCATGATCCAGCGCACCTTCTACGCCACCCCTGGCCCCACAACCGCCGAAAAGCCCACCTGGGATATCACGTTGCGTGAACACCTGACGATGTGGCCCATGGTCGCTCTCTTCCTATATATGGGGTTGTCTTCGCCCACCTTTCTGCGGGTTCTCGATCCGCTTGGTACCCAGTATTCCGGCTACCAGGCTGCGCCTGTCGCGAACGACCTCCGCAAGATGGAAACGGAGAGCTATTCGCAAAATGTAACCGCAACACCGACCGCCGTTGCATCGGCCATTCCTACAGGAGACGCACGCTAGATGCTCGATTCGCTCTCCAATAACGTACTGGCCCTGCTGCCGGAATACGTACTGACTCTCGCCGGCGTTCTTATCATGCTGGCCGAGCCAATGTTGCCGGCTGGCCGTTCACGCCGCTCCCTGGGCTGGATTGCCATTCTCGGCACCCTGGCTGCCACCGGGCTCAGCCTGTGGCAGCTTCAGTGCGGCACGCTCAATGCCTTCAGCCACACCATCCGCGTCGATGCCTACTCGATCTTCTTCCAGCTGGTCATATGCGGTGTTGTCCTTGTTACTTTGCTGTCGTCGCTCAACTTCCTCGACGGCCACAATAGCCACGCAGGCGAATACTATGCGCTGACCTGCTTTGCCGCCGTGGGTATGATGATTATGAGCTGCTCCATCGAACTGCTCATGGTCTTCATCGGGCTTGAGATTTCTTCAATCTCCACCTACATCATGGCGGGCTATCGCAAGACCGAAGCCGGTGCCACGGAAAGTTCACTCAAATACTTCCTGCTCGGCTCTTTTGCCACAGCATTTTTCCTGTACGGTATCGCCCTCACCTTTGGCGCAACCGGCTCTACCAACCTGGAGATCGTATCCAGCGCCATTGCACGTACGGCCACTCCGGGACTGGCCCTGCTTGCTGTTGCCATGGTCATCATCGGCATTGGATTTAAAGTCTCTGCTGCTCCGTTCCATGTCTGGACGCCGGACGTCTATCAGGGAGCACCACCACCGGTTGTCGGCATGATGTCCACTGCACCCAAGGCCGCTGCCTTTGCGGTTCTGTTACGCATCCTGTTCTCGGGGTATGCCATCCTTGAACCACGCTGGCAGTTCCTGATGGCGATTATTGCGGTTCTGTCCATGTGTATCGGCAACCTTGGAGCGCTCCTGCAACGTGATGTAAAACGCATGCTGGCCTACTCCTCGATCGCTCACGCAGGCTACCTCATCTGCGCTTTCACGGCGTTCCCTGCCGACGGCATTGCATCCGCGGCGTTCTATACCGCAGCTTATGCCGCCATGAACGTGGGTACCTTCACGGTCATCACCATCGTCTCGGGCTATACAGAACGTGTCCGTACGGGCGAGGACTACACCGGCCTGGCGCTGCGTCATCCCTACCTCGGTGCGGCTCTCAGCTTCTTCCTGCTGTCGATGATCGGCATTCCCTTCACCGGCGGTTTCTTCGGCAAGTTCTATGTCTTCACTGCTGTGCTGCATGCGGGACATGTGAACCTGGCTATCATCGGACTTATCAACTCGGGCGTTGCCTGTATTTACTACCTGCGCCTGATCGTCCGGCTCTACTCGCTGCCGCAACCGAACGAGCCCATCTCCCGGGTTCAAACAGAAGTGGACGAAGAGACAGATCGTACGCCATTGCTGGTAGCTGAAGAAGCTCCTCGCCGCGTTCCAGCCTATGTTGCGCTTGCCGCCAGCCTCGTGGCCACCATCCTGCTGGGTGTATGTCCCGGTCGCTTTGTAGAGATGGCCCGTAAAGGAGCAGCTGTAGCCGCTCCCATTGCGGTTTCCGCCGTTAGTGGAACATCGACGATCAACATGCCACCGAACCAGTAAGCACATTACAGAAGAACGAACCAAGGCGGCATCCGGAAACCAGGTGCCGCCTTTTTCTACTCCATAACAAGAGTTAAGCCCGGGGTATATGACATGCGATAGAGCTGTTAACTGCATTTACCGTCTGCACGAAAGAGGATGTACCCTGTCGAAGAAACATAATCCAAGGAAATAACGGGATCGCAAGTTACAGTAAGCGTCTGGAAGCTGAATAGCGATATAAGTTAGGGGAACACAGCACTCTCGCTCACTGAGGCCAATACGAGAAGTTTCTGCTAACAAGGTTTAATCCGAAATCGATTCTGAGCACATAAAGCCCTCGCCGAAGCGAGGGCTTTTGTTCTTACCGTCTGCGTGACAGAGTGATTTACTGCACCTTGAGGAAGATGATCACGAAGGTGAACAGTGCCAGCGACTCGATGAAGGCGAGGCCGAGGATGAGGAAGGTGAAGATGCCAGGGCGAGCACCGGGGTTGCGTGCCAGGGCCTCAGCGGCCGAAGCGGTTGCCTTGCCCTGGGCCAGGCCGCAAAGACCAGCAGCCAGTGCCATGCCGATACCGGCAGCGATGTACAGCATGCCCTTAGATGATGCATCCGCACCCGTCTGCGCGAACACCGGCGATGCGATCAGCAGCGTTGCCAGCGTCATAAATACATACTTCATAACCTTCATGATCGTACTCCAAGTCTTCAAGCTACCGAACCAGTGGGTGGTTGAGGTTCACCGTGCTGACCCCCTCACGCTCGTTCGGATGTTCCCCGTCGATAGCGAAGACACTCCATCGACGTCAAACTGAGTCACCTGCCAACGCAGGCTCAATCCTAGTGTTCGTGGCTGACAGCCAGGCTCAGGTAAATCGTGGACAGCAGCATGAACACATACGCCTGAATCACCGACACACCAAGGTGGAGTCCAAGGAACACCAGCGGCACACCCACCGGAACCAGCGAGAAGAATGCCAGTGTTACGAGGTCACCCGCGAACATGTTCGCGTAGAGACGTACTGTGAGCGACAACACGCGGGCACAGTGCGAAACGATTTCGATGATGAACATCAGCGGCGCAAGCCACCAAACCGGTCCAAGGAACTGCTTGATGTAGCCTGCGCCGTTCGAACGGATGCCGTGGTAGTGGTAGTAGATAAATGTGACCAGCGCAATGCCCAGCGGCACCACGGGATTCGATGTCGGCGACATCAGTCCCGGAATCAGTCCCAGCAGGTTCATCACCAGGATGAACACCAGCAGAACCGACAGGTAGCCGACAAACTTCTCATAGCCGTGACCGACGATGCTCTCCGCCTGTCCCGTGACAAACTCATGCACCATCTCCGCCGAGTGGGCGATACCATTTGGCTTGTCCACGCTGAGGCTGGAACGTACCGCCACAAAGTAAAGCAGCAGCAGCGTCACCACGATCAGTTCCATGGCCACTGCATTCGAAATCGGTGCGTCGGGATAGACCACCTTCACGTGCAGGGCACGCAGCAGCGCATCCACCGGTCCGGCGAAGTGCGCATTCAGAAATCGGGTGAAAACAAGCTGTTCCGGCATTGATTCTTTCTTTGCGGCTGCTTCCTCAAAAAGGAATCGGCCTGATGTTTCTCTGAGCTGTATCCACTTTAGATCAAGCCATTTCGCAGCAGTCGAAGACTCTCGATGGTAAGTGCAACAACCCCCATCGCAAGACCCGCTGCTAAAGCCATTGCGGAACCATTCAGATACTTAAGGCTAACATACAGAACGGCCATAACAACGAATAAACGGAGAAAGAAACCCGCCAGGGCGAACCCAACGGAAGGCCTCCTTGCACCCACAATATGCTCTCCCGACAGTGGTTCCATGCGAGCGGTCAGCGCCGTCATCAACCGCCGCCACTCCCACAACCCAGTAGCCGAGATCGCTGCGCCGATCAGCAGCAGCAGAGCTGTCTGCCAGCCGCCCTTCCACCATGCCGGAACCAGTGCGACCACGGCCAGAATCACCACTAGTCGAACCGAACGTGCAATGACAGCGCGCGCATCTGCATCAGAAAAATTCGCAAGATCCAAGATTAATTGTCGTCCTTCATGTACTTCCGGGCAGTCTGGTAGATCTTGATGAACCCACCTACCGCACCGATCACAATGCCGAAGATCTCTCCATAGCGGGTTCCGATGTGGCGATCGACCAGCCCTCCCAACAGCCAGCCCACTACACAACCAGCTGGCAACGCAATGGCCAGTTGAATCATCGACTCGGCCTTTACCAGGTCGCCGAGCGCGCCTTTGGGTTTGCCAGGAGTTTTATCGTCCGTCATGCTTCTGCTCCGCGAATCATTACATCATGTCCGCAGTTCGCCGACATAAAATCCAGAGCGCAAAATGCTTCCAGCCTTTGCTCTCCTCTCGTAGAAATGAATAGCAGTAAACCCTAGGAATTTTTAGCCATCGTCTTGATGAAGTAAAAGACCATGCGTGTTTTTCCGGTATTGCGCACGCCATGCAGAACGTTCGCTTCGGCATACACCATGTCGCCTACCTTTACCTGCGTTGCCACACCGTTGATCGAGAACTCACCTGTCCCTTCGCCTACGATCATGATCTCTTCTTCCGGATGACGATGCGGAGGATGCGGCTCTGCTCCCGGCTCAAGCGTTACGGTTCCCGATGCTAACGCGGCCAGCTGCTTTGTCGGCCCATTGAAACTCACGTAGGCCTTCGCGCCAGGTGCGGCACCTTCCGCACGCAACGCATCCAGCTTTACCACTTTGCTCTGCAATGCTGCACCCGTGGAGTTTGTGTCCACATGCGTCTGTTGCGCAGCCAGGGTTTCGGCCAATAGGCCTGTTGCGGGCAAAGCCGCCATTGAAGCCAAAAATCCACGTCTGTCCATTTGTTCCTCGCTATGGCAGTGTCTCACTACTCAGTCTTTTTCCAATACGAAACTCTATAGGCTCTTATGACAAAAGAGAAGATTGCAGCCAGCGCCTCGCACCGCTACCATTGACGGCATGAGTAACGACACACCCAAACCTTTCACGCCCCGTGTTACCGGCCTCGGGCCCAAAGCGCAAAAGCTGCAGGCTCTTCGCGAAAAGATGGAAGCCCAGAAGAATGGCAGCTCCAAGCAGAACTTCAGCCATTCCAGCGCAGGCGGAGGCAAGGCCGCGTCTGCCGGCCACAAGAAGACCAGCTTCCAGCGCAAGGCGACTTAGAGCTCCCTGACAGACAACGTATTTATACTGAGCATTGTTCGGGCAAAACAGAAGGAGCCTGCACCGCAGAGCTCCTTTTTCGTGCCCGCCGAAAGAGGCTCACCGTTGTTCGCATCCGACTTTGAAGAGCGCCTGTTTGAAGAGCGCAAAGACAAGCTGAAGAAGATCGCCGAGCTAGGCGCGCAGATCGGCCTGTCCGAGTTAGAAGCCACCTACCCCAACAGCTTTGCGTTCACGCACACGGCGCCACAGATCATCGGCACCTACGCTGACACGTCAGCCGAACTGCTCGAAGCCGATAAGCCCCACGTCGCCATCGCAGGCCGTGTCATGGCGCATCGCCGGCAGGGCAAGGCAGGCTTCGCCGTTGTACAAAACAACGGCGCGCGTCTGCAAATCTACGTTCGCAAGGACGACGTAGGCGAACGCGCCTTCGAAATCTACAAACTGCTCGACCTGGGCGACCACATCGGCGTTACCGGCTTCCTCTTCCGTACACGCACCGGCGAACTCACCGTGCATGTGGAGACGCTGTCCTTCCTCTCCAAGGCGTTGGTTGCACTGCCCGACAAGTTCCATGGCCTCACCGATATTGAACTGCGCTATCGCCAGCGCTACGTCGATCTCTTCATGGACACAGGAGAAGACGCCGCCGAACCGCCGGTCAACGAGGAATCTGGCTCAAGCGAGTCTTTGAATGGGACGGGCTTCAGCCCGTCCGTCAACGGCCTGCAACAGGAAGGGGCTTTAGACCCCGAGAGAAGTAATCCCGAAGCCATCGCAGCGGCCACCGCTTCGATGAAGCGTCTGCCCGCACGCGAAGTCTTCGTGAAGCGCGCACAGATTCTCAAGGCTCTGCGCACCTTCTTTGACGCACGCGGCTACATCGAAGTGGAAACGCCCATGATGCAGCCCGTGGCGGGCGGTGCAGCGGCGCGTCCATTCGTCACGCACCACAACACCATGGACATGGAGCTTTACCTGCGCATCGCGCCGGAGCTTTATCTGAAGCGCCTTGTCGTTGGCGGCATGGATCGCGTCTACGAGATCAACCGCAACTTCCGCAACGAAGGCATCAGCACCCAGCACAACCCCGAATTCACCATGCTGGAGTTCTACCAGGCCTACGCCAACTACCACGACCTGATGAACCTCACCGAAGAGATCATCACCTTCGTAGCCAACGAAGTGAACGGTACCACCCTAGTCGACTTCCCACTACCCAAAGGCCCACGCGCAGGCGAAATGGTCCGGATCGACCTCGGCAAGTGGACGCGCCTGAGTATGAAGGAAGCCATCATCAAGTGGTGGCCCGCATCCTATGGAGCCCCACCGACCGAAGCAGAGTTTAACGAACACGAAGCCTTCTCATCCCTGCTTACAAGAGCGATGCTGCGTGCACAACAAGACATGCTCGACGTTGAGAATGTCGTCGATCTGACTGAAAGAACAAATCAACGAAAGATCACTTATGACCGTTTCTCGGCCATTCAGCGAACTCGAGACGCACACATCCGAGGTGGATTCATCGGTAAATCAATTTCCGATCTTTTCGAAATTCTCGCCGAAGAACACCTGATCCAGCCCCACATCATCTACGACTTCCCTTTAGCCGTTTCACCACTCAGCAAAGTGAAGCCGAACGAACCGGACTGGGTTGAACGTTTCGAGTTCTACATCGGCGGTTTTGAAGTGGGCAATGCCTTCTCCGAGTTGAACGACTCCGAAGACCAGCTACGCCGCTTCGAAGACCAGATGGCCCAGAAGAACGCAGGCGACGACGAAGCCAACGACATGGACGAAGACTATGTTCGCGCCCTGCGTTACGGCTTGCCACCCACCGGTGGCGAAGGCATCGGCATCGACCGTCTCACCATGCTGCTCACAGGATCGCGCTCCATCCGCGACGTAATTCTCTTCCCGCTCCTGCGCTCGAAGAAAGCACAGGACAAACCGGAAGAAACAAACTAACCCGCCCTAAAAACGGGCCTCGCAAGAGGCCGTTTCTCATTTAGCATGCGGCGGCGTAATCTGGAATCCTCTACTGTGCCGCGACCTGAAGTTCTAGTCGTTTCCCAAGAGCATTCATCGCCACTGCGATGGTATCGATCTTTGTGTTGTGCCGAAGATTGAGGAGACGGTTGATCTCTGGTGGAGGGACACCCATACGTCGAGCCAACTCCGCGGGACGCACCTCCTGCTCAAGCATCTCGTTCAACAGAAGAATCTTTGCCGAAAAACCAGGCGGAAGATCAACGAACGCCTGTCCGCGTTTTATGCGGGACGGAAGCGGCACCATGCGCCTGTCTTCAAAGTAAAAATCAAGCGACGTGATTAACGCGTCGAGTGCCATTTCCAAAGCGTGATCGCGGTTGTTCCCGGCTGTAATCGCTTCGGGGAAGTCTGGAAACGAGACGCTGAATAATCCCTTCTCTTCCGGCTTCAAGTTGATCGGATAGCGCATTTTCTTACCCTTCCAGTGTTAGTAATTCTCTGGCTTATGAATCTCCTGACTCGCTAACTTGCTGGTTAGCTGACTCGCTGTATTTAACCAATCTCAACGAATACGTCATCGCCTTCCGTTTTCAGCGGGAACACAGCAACATGCGCGCGTTCTTCCGAGCAAATCCCGGTGGTGCAATCAAAGCCCCACGCATGGTAAGGACACACCACGCGACCGTCCTCAATCCATCCCTCGCCCAGTGGCCCGCGACGATGCGGACACCAGTTATCCATTGCGTGCAGTTCCCCGTTCACATTGGCCAGACATACATCCACACCCTGCGCCGTGTACTGTCCTACTTTTCCCTCTTGTGGAACCTCTGCCGCAGCACACATACGAACCCACTCAGCCATGCAAACTCCTCTTCTCCATGCTCTCATCGCAAGGCGCTGACGTCGGTACCATGAAGCGTAACTCTTTATCGAGAAACATCCGCTCTTTCATTGTGAAGGCTTGCATTAAGCAATAGTTTCATGATGGAGCTCAGCCCAGTAACTTCGTTCGCGACTGCGAGCGAACAATTGAGGGCAGACTGCAAACCATCGTGCAGCAAATGGCGCAAACTCATGCGGCATATTTGCAGCAAGCAACTCTGCATCGCGCTGTGCACGTTCGCGCAACGAAGACGCTACATCTGTCTCAATGTGAAGCTCTACAAACGACGACGCGGCAAGTAAATCTTCCAACTCCACGCTCGACGCAGAGCATGACTGCAAGCCGAAACCATGCAGACACACCGCGCCCCACTGCATCATCGTCTGCAACGATGCAACAGGCTTCACCTCGCACGATGCGGCAAGCGCATACGGTAACACACCACGCTCCACCATCTCGCGCAACACATCCGCAGGCTCGCAATGCAGTGCAACCGACACTGCTCGCCTCTGTCGAATCTCGTTCTTCAGGATGCGCAGAGCTTCATCCAGCGATGTCACGCTAAATGTGCAGCAGCCCTCGCGTGATGCTTCGCGAATCGCGCGTTCCTCCGCTTCCAGAAACAACGAAGCTGCACCCGCAGCTACAGAAGCCAGAGCCAGCGTGCGGCCTGCATCGTTCAAGCCAACGCTGACGAGCAGTCGTCCCGCCCACTCTGCTTCAAACAACAAAAGCGCCGTAAACAGGCGCAATGTGTCTGTCTGCGTGGCTGCCATTGCCGCTACCAGGTGGAGTACAGCGAGCCATCCAGCGATGGGTTTTGCGATCCACTATGCACGTCGTTAATACCCGTCTCGGTCTGGTCTACTGAACTGTAAGCGTCGCTGCGGCTGCCTACCCATGAGTCCGTGCGATTTGTGATTGGGTCCTTCGGCATTGCTTTCAGATAACCTGCCGTCACCAGGTCGTCCAGACCCTGCGGCGCCTTCTGCTTATCCACCGTGTAGCTGTCAATGGCTTCGCGCATCGTGTGTAGATCCTGCTTCAGCACAGCCTCCTTGGCCGCGCGCAGATGGTGCGAATACGCCGGCACAGCCATCGCCGCCAGCACGCCGATAATCACCATCACAAACAGCAGCTCCAGCAGCGTAAAGCCGCTCTGTTCCTCGTGTTTGTGCGTCATTACCATTCGGAGTATTGTGTCCCGTCCAACGCAGTTGCTGTGCTCTTCGAATGTACATCGAAGACATTTTGCCCGCCCCAGCTTGTAGTCTCGGCGTCGTCCTGCATGGAGCGCAACTGCCAGTCCTTATCGCCCGTCATCGGGTCTTTCGGAATCTCGCGCAGAAACTTCACCTGCTTATCCATCACATCCACACCGTCCACCAGCGTATCCAGATCGGGCGGATAGTTAAAGCTGTCCACCTTGGTCTGGAATGCACCGCGTTCGGCTGCATCCTTGTAGTGATCGATCGCCGTACGCATCTCCCACAACGCTGCACGCAACTCCCGTTCCTTCGTGCGCTTCACCTGCCACTTCGCAATGGGAATTGCAGCACCCGCAAGCACCGCCAGAATGCCGATCACCACGATCAGTTCCACCAGCGTAAAACCCTGCTCATCCTGCTGCGAGCCGCGTTTCGTTCGAAGCATTCGACACATGGCGAATTCCTCGTCTTCAGCGAACGTGAACCACCGCCTGCGATCCCACTGCGGGCAGGTTCATCTGGCTGCTGTTCTTTGCGCCCACCTTGGTAAGCGAAACGTTGGAGTCGCCCGCGGTATTCGCCTTAAAGGTCAGCACACACACCGAGCCCTGTCCATCCAATCCGCGCACCTGCGGCGGACGCGACAGCGACACCGTCACCAAACCATTGCCTTCATCGCGATGTACCACCGCAACCGACTGGCCATCGCGGCCCAGGAACTCGCCCGAATCCACATTCACCAGAGACAGCACCGAAGGATTGAACTGCACCTGCAACGGCACCGAGTACAGGTCCTTCGCGTTCGATGCGATCACCGCCATCTGGAAGGTGCTGCCCACCGTCTGCGAACCCTGCGGCGGCGTCACGTTAAAGCTCACCGGCTGGGCAGAGGTCTGTGCATCCTGTGCCATTGTCTTCTGTGCATTTTCCGCAGCCGTAATCGCGTTCTGCGCAGCCGGAGTAGTCTCGTTGCCGATCTGCCCGATCATGGCCTGCGCCGCACGCGCTGCGGTAACCGGTGTGCTTGCAGGAACACTCGCACTACGCTGCTGGGAAGCTCCCATTGTTCCGCTTACAGAAGCATCCCCGCTCGCTGCGTCCTGCGGAGCAACCAGGCGTCGCAGTTCAATGGCTGGCCCTGCGCCTGTATCAATCGCGCGTGTATTCAGTCGTGTAATCATCGGTTCGCGAACAATGTGCGGAATCAGTAGAAAAACAACCTCATTCTGCTGCCGGTCGCGGTTCCTCGAACTGAAGATGTTCTTGAGAATAGGAATCTGCGACAGCCCCGGTGTTCCCGAGAGCGAATCTGTCTCCTGTCTCGTCAGCAGACCTGCAAGGATACTGGGTTCGCCTTCCTTCAACTGGATGGTCTGCTCTACCGTTCGCTGCCCGATGATGGGCTGTATCACGCCGGAAATATTGGCGTCGCCCGAATGCGTTGAGATCTCCATCTTCATCTTCAACGTCACTTCGCGGTCCTGGTGTACCGTCGGCGTCATATCGATGTTCACACCGATATCCAGGTACTGGAATTGCGTATTCACCAACGGCGACACAATCGAACTCGCTGCACCCGTGGAATACGAACCCATCGCTACCGGAATCCTTTGGCCGATTTTCAAAGCTGCCTTCTGCCCGTCCGTCGCACGAATACGTGGGTTCTGCAAAATGCGCGTATCGCTGTCCGACAGCAGCGCATTCGCTGTAGCATTTCCCACACTCACAGCAAAGTTCTTTGCCGTAAGGTTGCGGAAGTCGTTCAGCGTAGGCAAAGTCGATGAAGTCGTACTGGAACCGTTCGTAGCTGTACCACTGGAAGAACTTGTGCTCGCACCCGCCACCTGCGGTGTAATCGTCACCGATTGTGGCAATGTAATGCCCAGGTTGGTCGCGTGGTCGCGATTCACTTCGAGCACGGCCACGTCCACTACCACTTCGCTGCGCGGGCGATCCAGGTTGTTCAGCAACTCCTGCGTCAGCATCAACTGGTCGGGCGTGGCACGCTCCACAATCGCATTCTGCCCCGGCACCAGAAACACCTTCACGTCCTGCTCCAGCACCTGACGCAACGCCGTCAGAATCTCGTTCTGTTCGGCCTGTGTAGCCGCGTTCGACAGGTAGAAGGTCTGCACCGCTTTGTTCTGCAAGTCGGTACGCTTCTGCTGCGTATTCTGCGCCACAAAGATCGTATTGTCCGTGACCGGCTTGTAGAAGGTGCCGGATTGCAACGCCAGTATGCGCATGCCATCGGCCAGCGACACGGCATTCAGATCCAGTTGAATGCGCTTCGATGTGTAATCAGGATCAAAGATTACGTTCAAGCCAGCGGCCTTGCAGATCGCTTGATACAAAACCTTGGTGTCTTCCACCATGTGCAGTGTCAGGGGATCAGACGGCAGTGGTTTCAATCGCAGTGGCTCACCCAGCGAACCCAAATCGGGCGAAGGCACCGTCGATGCAGGCAGATCAAGGCTGTTCGCCGAAGAATCCGACAGCATCCGCTCCGTAACCGTAATCTCCTGCTGTGCAGCCTGGTTACCACCGTCGATGGCGAGTGCCCGCTCAAACTCGGTCAAGGCTCCATGGATATCGCCGCTCTGCCGCAGCACGCGGCCGCGATCCACGTGGGCCGCAGCGGCAGAAAAACGTGCGCGCTCAAAGTGCGTCTTGTAGCGCAAATCATTTGGCTTCAGTAGATGAGCTTGCCGGTAGGCTTCAAAGGCAGCATCCCAATCTTCGCGCACCTCTGCATCCGCGCCACGCTTGGACCATGATGAAGCCGACTGCGCATGCAGGGGAACTGGGGCGAGAACGGGAACGCCCGAAAACAACAGCAGAGTGGCACTCGCATGGAGAAGGCTGCGGCCAAGGTTTGTTCGTGCTCCGCTGGCCAGTATCTGGTTCTTCAACTTCCGCTTCCGCCTCTCAGGTAAATCTCTGCTCTCCTGTTGGACGGATTTGGAGCCAAATCTGCTCACCAAAAAACTCCGTTTACAGAACGCCGAATCTGCCTGTTTCGTGTCAGAAGTGTACCATCGAGTATGTATCGGACAGTGCTCGGTGAGCATCTGCTGGTATATATCACTCACAAAATATGGCACGTTCTCCCATCATCATTCAGCAAAACCCCTCAAAAAAGCCCTCCGAACGCGACCCGGTCGCAGTGGGTACGAGGGATGCTGCCGTCAACCGGGCTGCAAGCCACAACTATTTCCTCACCGATCGGTTCGAGTGCGGTGTTGCTCTGCGCGGTACCGAAGTTAAAAGCATCCGCGAAGGCAAGGCCAACCTGAAAGACGCTTATGGTCTCATCAATGAAGGCGAAGCATTCCTGTTAAATGCGCACATCGGAGCCTTCTCTCACGGCAACCTCATGAACCATGAGGAAACCCGTACAAGAAAATTACTGCTCCATCGCGACGAAATCCGTAAACTGGCAGCAAGAACCCGGGAAAAGGGATACACCCTGATTCCCACACGGCTGTACTTCAAAAACGGTCGCGTAAAGTGCGAACTTGCCCTGGCCAAAGGCAAACAGGACTGGGACAAGCGCGAAACCGAACGACGCCGCGAAGCCGACAAGGAAGCACGCGCCGCCATCGCACGCAACCAGCGAAACTAAGAAGCGAAACAACGCTCGCATACCAGTCGGCAACTACATTTGGATGGACTGACAATGGATCTTTTATTCGCAGAAGCCGTTACCACGGCCACTCCCTTGCTTGCCGTTTTTGCTGTTGATATTTCCACGGAGCCAAAGGGTTCGCCGCTCCCCACACTGCTGACCACCTCTGACAGCATCTCTGATGCCGTCACGCCTTTCCTTACCTCGGGTGAGTTCAAGGCTACCAGCGGTGAGATCCTGCTGCTGCACCGTCCCGCAGGCCTGAAAGCGGAACGTCTGCTCGTCGTCGGCCTTGGCAAAGCCCGGAAGATGAGCACTCCCGAGCTGCGCCGTGCCGCCGGAACCGTCATCCGCACAGCTAAAGCCAAAAATCTTCACAACCTCTCGATCCTCTTTCCCAACGACCACGCCCTCTCCGATGAGCATCTGGACGAATTCGATTACCTGTCTGCCGCGCGCTCCATCACTGAAGGGGCTCTGCTGGCCGATTTCGACCCCGACACCTATCGCAGCGAACGCGAAGACCGCAGCATGGAGTCCGTCACGCTCATCGTTGACATGACGGAGAAGTCCTCTCGCACCGAGATCAAAACCGGCTTCGACGAAGGGTTAGTCGTGGCACGCGCGCAGAACTTTGCCCGCTCGCTGGTGAACGAACCCGGCAACATCCTCACACCCACCGAGTTGGGCAAGCGCGCGCAGGCCATGTGCCAGGAAAACGGTCTCTCCTGCGAGGTACATAGCACCGCTCGGCTCAAGGAACTCGGTATGGGCGCATTCCTCGGCGTAGCCCAGGGTTCGGCTGAACCACCCGCGCTGATCGTCATGCGCTACTCGCCGAAAAAAGCCGCGAACACAAACGTTGTAGGGCTTGTGGGCAAAGGCATCACCTTTGACACAGGCGGCATCTCCATCAAGCCGGCCGATGGAATGGACAAGATGAAGTACGACATGGCCGGAGCCGCTGCCATGATCGGCGCCATGCAAGCCATCGCCTCCCTCAAGCCTGCGGTCGAGGTCATCGCTGTTGTCTGCTCCGCTGAGAACATGCCCGGCGGAACAGCGTACAAGCCGGGCGATGTGCTGAAAGCCATGAGCGGCAAGACCATTGAAGTGATGAACACCGATGCGGAAGGCCGCCTTGTTCTGGCTGACGGCCTGCACTATGCCAAAACGCTGGGCGCCACCCATCTTATTGACGCCGCTACACTCACCGGTGCCTGCGTTGTGGCACTCGGTAAGCTGAACAGCGGTCTGTTCAGCAATAACGAAATCGCCTTTGAGCAATTCCTCGCGGCCTCTCGTAAGGCCGCGGAGAACTTCTGGCGTCTTCCCTGCACGGACGACTACCGCGAACTCATCAAGAGCAACATCGCCGACATCATGAACACCGGCATGGATCGCTGGGGCGGAGCCATTACCGCAGCCATGTTCCTTAAAGAGTTCGTCGGGGATACACCCTGGGTTCATCTCGACATTGCCGGGCAGGCGTGGATCGACGAGAGCCATAGCTACATCGCCAAAGGACCAAGCGGCGTTGCCGTTCGCTCCATCGTCGAGTGGGTACGCGCGCTCGCGGTATAAGTCGGCAAAATTCTTCTGAAAAACCAGCATGGTTATTGCAGGATCGCTCCGCAAGAAGCCATGCTGGTTTTTATTCGTCGAAGCCGTTCGCCCAGACTGTTCGAACACACTGCTCAATGCTGTGTCCGCTTTATTCAGTGCGGTATTACTGTGTTACATCGACGCTGGTACGGCGATTCCCAGCCACCCAAGCACGCGTTCCAACTCCCTGTGAGCTACTGCGGCTGTAGCCAGCAGCAGTTTTTTACGTGCCTGGTCTTCTTCCGTCAACACATGGTTGCGGTGGTAGAAGTTGTTAAATTCCTGCGCAATTTGAAACGCAAAACGCGCCAGAATTGCAGGTTCTGCACTGGTAATTGCCTGTTCCAGCACAGTTGTTACGCGCGATGCAATCAGCCATATCGCCCAGATACTGTCGCCTTCATCCCCGGAAAAATACGGAGACAGGTCAAGATCGGCAATCGCAGTCAGAGCCTCGTGCGAGGATATGCCCGCCTTCTTCAGAATGTTGGCTGCACGCACTGCGGAGTATTGCACATAAGGACCGGTCTCGCCCTCGAACGAAAGCGCATCGCGAAAATCGAATGCAATGACGGTATTGCGTGTGTACTTCAGCATGAAATAGCGCAGAGCACCAATGGCAATCTGTTCCGCCGATAGCTGACGCTGCGCCTCCGGGTCTTCTGGATGGCGCGTATCCACCTCGGATTTGGCTGCGGCAATCAGGCGATCCATCAGGTCGTCGGCCTTGACTCCGAAGCCTTTACGCCCGCTTACTTCAAGATAAGCTTTCGCTTTATCCTCTTCGCTCAGCGAATATCCCAGGTCCTCAGCACAGCGCGGAGTCAACGCCACCATGGCGTAGTTCAGGTGGGTGTAGTGGGCTGCCGCTTCCGTGAAGCCAAGCGCGCGCAGGCTCTCCACGACGTTGGCCTGCGGGTCGTTCTGGCGTGAATCGATTACGTTGTAGATCGATTTTGCCTGCCCGTAATGCGGATGTCCCTTTTCGCCCCGCATGGTGCTGATCCAGCATGGATGCGTCGCGTACTCGCGGAAGATCTTGTAGCCGAAATCAATGCCCGGCAACAGGCCAAACTTCCACAGGTGATAGGCAATGTCCTTGCCCACGTAGGTCACGGTGCCGTTGGAGCGCACAATGACCTTGGCGTCTTCGTCGGGGCCTTCCACCACTTCGGCACCCGGTCGACGCATGACCCAGCACCCCTTGTTCTTGCCTTCTGTCTCCAGGTAGAGCACGCCGCGTTCGACCATTAAATGGCGTGCGGCCTCCCAGAAGTGCAGGTGCAGAATTTCGCTCTCACGCGGCAGAAAATCGTATTCAATACCGAGCCGCTCCATCGTTTCCAGGTGGCGTTCGAGCACTGCCGTAGCCACAAGATCGGCTACGCGCGCTACTTCGTTACCACCGGTTTCAATGTGGTGCAGCGTATCCAGCCGCAGTTTTTTACGCGCTTCTTTCTCAGCTGGATCGGCCTCGTACCACTGCGACACGCGCGCGTAGAGATTCCACAAGTAGTAGTCCACGCGTTCGCCGCGTGCATTCAACTCACCCAGTAGAACGTCCACCTGTTCCGGAGTTTTGCCTTCCAGATGCAGTAAGCCAACGACGACATCGGCCACCTGCACACCCGTGTTGTCAATGTAGTTCTGCACCACGGTGGGATAGCCGGATTTGTAGGTATCCTTGCGCAGCAGACGTGCAAAACTATCGCCGAGAATAGCATTGCGCAGGTGACCAACGTGCGCGGCCTTGTTGGGATTGATACTGGTATGCTCCACCAGCCGCAATCCTTCGCCGCCGACATCCGAGTGTTCATCCTTGGCAATCTGTCTGGCGACGGCAGCACGGTCTAGCTTTACATTCAGGTATCCGGCACCTGCGACTTCAACCGTGGCGACACCGTTTATACCGTTCAGTTCACCTGCCAACTCGGTCGCGATCATCTTCGGAGCCTTGCGCAAGCGCTTGGCCAGCTCAAAGGCTACCGGTGTCGCGATCTCGCCCAGTGTCAGATTCGGCGGCAGTTCCGTGGCGATATTTGCATCGGCCACATCGTACTTATCCTTCAGCACCTGCCCGGTTCTGTCGAGCACAGCCTGCTTCAGTTTGCGATACATAGTTCCTTTATTCTTTCTATTCCTGCGATAACACGAAGGCAGGTCATTTATGAGTTCGTGTGTGTCTCCGGCACATCCATCTTGGTGGGAAGTGATTCCAGTTCTTCGCCAATGGATTTACCACTCTCCTTACGCCGCATCAGGAATCCAATACCACCCACCATATTCACGATCATGAAGATCACAAAATGTACAAACAGCGCATACAAAATCGCGTACGACGTGGCCACGCCCTGAGATTCCATGGCCAGCTTTGATGCCGCTTCAAACGGACCGATGCCGCCGGGTGCGCTTGGCAATAAAAAGCTCAGGTTGCTCAGACTGCCTGCAAGCCACGCACCGTGAAATGACTGTAGTCCCAGCGTTCTCGCCGCGGCATAAAACACCAGCACTTCAAACAGCCATACCACTGTTGTAAGCAGCAGCAGAAAGATTCGCAGCGGAAAGCTAAGATGTAGCACTGCTTCAAACAACAGCTCGGCCCACTCGCCCAGTTTGCGTGTGCGCGGATGACTGCCGAAGCGGGCCACAATCTTCTGCACGAGAAGATGCAGCAGGCGAGTTCCGAACAACAACAACGCGAGGCATATACCCGATGCCAGCAATGCAATCTTTGCGGTGGAGAGAATGCCGTAGCCATGAAAGCTCAACGCTGCCAGCCCATTCCCCGCGCCCGACACGGCAGCCACCAGGAAGCCCAGCAGCATCACCACATCCAGCAGCCGCTCCAGCAACACAGTGCCCAGCACGCCCGAGGACGGTGCATTCACATCGGTTGCATAGGCAAAGATGCGCATGAAGTCACCGATGCGGAACGGTAGAATGTTGTTCGCCGAAAGGCTGGTCAGCAACACGCGAAAGCATGCGCTGTAGCGTGGGCTATAACGACGCAGCATAAGCCATGAGCGAAATCCACGCACACCATAATCACAGGAGATAAAGACGAGTAACCACAGCATCCAGACGGGATGGCCGAAGTGCATCTCGCGCAACTCGTTCAGATGAAAACCGTGCAGCGTCTTCCACAGAAAAAAAGCGGAGATGAGCAGCCCCGGAATCAGCTTCCAGTACCTACGCGCGTGACCGGATGGCTTATCGCTCAAAGACGCTCCCTTTAACTAAACCGCGACCAGCAGCCGAGTCCATTCCCAGAGTGTATCGAAGCATCCCTTCGATTATACGAAGGCTCGGTTTTCCCGCTTACCAAAAACCTGCTGTAGTCTTTTTCTATCCGCAGACGTCTTAGACTGTGTTCACCTTCTTCAAAGGACTTCCACGCAACCTTGCCAAGCCGCCGCACCGCTGACAGTAGTAAGAACGCGGCCTGTCTGGTAATCCTGGGCATCGTTGCAGCCGTTCTACTGGGCTACCACCCCTATGCGGAAGATGGAGGCATCTATTCTTCCGCTCTTTCACTGCGCCTTCATCCGAATCTCTTTCCTGCATATCGCGGATTCGTTATCGCACATACAGGAAAAAGCGCATTCCTGCCGCTGGTAGCAGGACTTGTACGCATCACGCATCTGTCACAGGCATGGATGGCGTTTCTGCTCTACGTGTTCTCTACTGTGCTTACAGCGTTTGCCTCTTGCCAACTTGCTGGTGAATTTTTTCGCAAACGCAGAACGCGTTTGTACGCGGTCTGCCTGTTCATGTTTTCTCAGGGGCTGCCTGTAGCTGGAACATCGTTGTATCTGGCAGACCCGTACCTTACTGCGCGGTCCTTCTCCACACCATTATTTTTATTTGCGCTGGCTCTGCTGCTGCAACGACGCTATCTTCTTGTGGCTGCGTACCTGCTCTTTGCTTTCGCGCTGCATCCGCTGATGACAACATGGGCCGTGGTGTTCGCACTGTTCGTATGGATTGTGCAACGCTCTCGGAAGCCATTGCGCGGCTGCGTTATGGCTGGCTTGGTTTTGGCTGTATTGCTTGCCGTTTTGCAGGTTGTTCTTCCGCCGGAGACATCCGCAGTACAGGCCGCAGCGGTGAGCCGCGGGTACTGGTTTCTCTCGAACTGGCAATGGTATGAGTGGATCGGCATTGCAGGCCCGCTAGCGATCCTCGTGACGTTCGAACGTGTTTTTGCGAATACGCAACGCTACTCTCCGCAAGCAGTAACTGCTATACGCGCAGCCATCGCAGCCAGTATCACTGTTTCGCTTACGTCGTTGCTGCTGATTCACACGAGTAACAGCAACTTTCTTCTGGCGCGGATACAGCCGCTTCGCCTGCTTCACATCACGACAATGTTCTTCATGTTGCTGCTGGGCGGATGGATTGTGGAGACCTTCTGGCAGCGTTCGCGCGGTGTTCTGCCTGTGTCGCTCATCGTGGTTGCGGCAGTCATGCTTTTGTACATGCAGACAGATCTATACGGTAACTCCCGCTGGTTGGAACTGCCGGGAGTTGCTTCCAACAACGGATACGTACAGGCGTTCGAGTGGATTCGGGGAAACACGCCAGAAGATGCTGTCATCGCCGCCGATGCCTTCTACACCACGGCACGGGGAGAAGATGCGCAGATGTTGCGTGCCATTGCTCTGCGCAGCAGTGCGCCGGATGCGGCCAAGGACGGCGGCATTGCATCGGTTGTACCTGTGCTTGCACCTGCGTGGTTCTATGCCAGCCAGATGCAGCACGACCTGAACACGCTGTCCGATGCGGAACGCGCACAACGCATGCGTGCTGTTGGAGCTACATGGATTGTGCTGCCTGCATCGGCAACAACGGCGTTTCCCTGCCCCTACAGCAACGCTGTAGCACGCGTCTGCCGCCTGCCCTGAACGAATGCGAAACAGGTGCATCCTGATTCAAGATGCACCTCTGACTAGCATTCGTAACGGGGCATGTGTATTCTGGTGCGCGTGTCCAATCCATCTGAAGAACTGCCCTTTATGAATATTCCTGAGACTGCTGCCCCTACTCGCGTCGATCGTCGTGAATTCATCAAAGCCGGTTCGCTGACTGCTGGTGCGCTTACCTTCGGCATGCCCGCCATCCTGCGCGGACAGAACCTCAACAGCAAGCTGAACATTGCCTGCATCGGCGTGGGCGGCAAAGGCCGCAGCGATACGGATGCCTGCTCCGGCGAGAACATCGTCGCCTTGTGCGATGTGGATTCAGGCTCCGAAGCCTATGCGACGCAGACCAAAAAATATCCGAGCGCGAAGCTCTTCAAGGACTATCGCCAGTTGCTCGACCAGATGGGCAACCAGATCGATGCTGTAACCGTTTCAACGCCGGACCATATGCACGCGATTATCGCGTCAGCCGCGATGAAGCGCGGCAAGGCAATTTTTTGCCAGAAGCCCCTGACGCAGACCATCTACGAAGCGCGTTACCTGCGCAACATGGCCCATGACAGAAAACTCGTCACACAGATGGGCAATCAGGGCAGCGCGTCAGACGGTCTGCGCCGCGCAGTCGAGACCATTCAGGACGGACTCATCGGGCAGGTACACGAAGTACATGTCTGGACCAATCGCCCGGTCTGGCTGCAGGCGATGGATCGGCCCACCGGCGAAGACCCGATTCCCGCAACGCTGGATTGGGACACATGGATTGGCCCTGCTCCCATGCGTCCCTATGTCGGCAATCGCGATCCAAAAGACAAGAACGGAATCTACACTCCGTTTAACTGGCGCGGCTGGCAGGACTTCGGCACCGGTGCGCTGGGCGATATGGCCTGCCACACCGTCAACATGCCATTCCGTGCATTGGATCTCGATTACCCCACCGAAATTGAAGCCATGCCCTTTGGCACCATGAACAAGGAAGCCTATCCCGTCGGGTCGAAGATTCGCTTTGCCTTTCCCAAACGCACCGGCCGCATTCCGCTGGAAGATCCTTCGCTCTTCCACCATTCCAGAAAGGTTGAACACGATCCAGTTACTCTCTGGTGGTACGACGGTGGACAGCCTGACTTGAACGCTCGTGGAGGGCATGACCTAACCAACAAGCCGCCCACAGAACTCACCGCCGATATTGTTGCCCTCCAAGGCAAGCTTCCCGACAGCGGCTGCCTGCTCATCGGTGACGGCGGCATGGTCTTTTCGCCCGACGACTACGGCACCAACTTCTTCATCAAGCTCAAAGGCGACAAGGAGTTCGTGAACTACCAGAAGCATCCGGCGATGGCAAACTATCCTGAACGCATTGTGCGCAACAAGCACGAGGGCAACCTGGTGCAGGCGCATGCGCATGAATGGCTCGACGCCATCAAGGCCAACAAACCGGAGATGTGCTATTCACGTTTCGATATCGCCGCACGCCTTGTAGAGATCATGCTGCTGGGCTGCGTGTCTTTGCGTGTCGGCCAGAAGATCGAGTGGGATGGGCCAAAGATGATTGCAAAGAACTGCCCACAGGCAGCACCGTTCATTCAGCGCGAGAACCGCGCCGGCTGGGCTCTCTCTTAATCGAAAACAAATACCAAAGCTGCACATGATCCCATAAGCATGTGCGGCTTTTTCATGTGCTGAGAGCTGCATTGCTACAGAGCATTATTGTTTGGTTAATTCATGTGTAGCTTCAGGAAAGCTTCATTTTCATCGTGGTTAACTTTGGGCAACCACGATGAAAACCTCTACCTTGTCCCGCGTTGCCACGCTCGTTCTTGCTGCTGTATTCAGCTTCCCTGCCCTGGCACAGACGCCCGTCAACAACGACCTGAAGCGTCTTCCCCATCAGGATGCGAACGGTGCCTACCTTCCCAACGGCTGGCACATTGCCCCCGCAGGCAGGAGCATTGCTACAACCGGTGATCTCATCCTCAACACCCAGCTTTCGCCGGATGGCCGCGTGCTTATCGCATCGCATGGCGGATATCTTCCTCATGGGCTTGAGGTCATTGACACGGCAACGCAGCAGACCATTCAGCACATTCCGCTTATCACCGCATATCTCGGTCTGGCGTGGTCCGCCGACGGCAAGACACTCTACGCCTCGGGCGGCAATGCTTCCGGTCCTGCAAGCAAGGACCATGTAGCGCCCATCTACACCTTCGCCTACGCGAATAAACACCTCACCGAAGTGCCGAATGCACGCTTCGTCGAAACGATTGATCCGAAGAATGTCTGGTGGACCGGTGTTGCATCGCTTTCGTCGAAGCATCGGCTCTATGCAGCGAACAAGGGCAATGGGAATACGCAGGCACTGGGCAGTGTCGTCGTCTTCGACACCGACACACACCAGATCGTCACGCGCATTGCGGTTGAGAATACGCCCTATCAGCTTCTTCTATCACCCGACGGCAAACACCTCTTCGTCTCCAACTGGTCGAGCGAATCCATCTCTGTGATTGATACGGAGACGAATAAAGTCATCCGTTCAATTCATGTCGGCATGAATCCCAACGACATGGTGCTCTCCGCCGATGGACGCATCTTCGTTGCCAGCTCCAATGACAACACCGTCTACGTGCTCGATACGCGCAAGCTTCAAGTTATCGAGCGTCTCTCCACCACGCAGACACCGCTCGCTCCCGAAGGCTCTACACCCGACGCACTCGCCATCGACAATGCGCACCACCTGCTCTATATCGCCAACGCCGATAACAACTCCATCGCAGTGGCGCGCATTGAAAACCGCGAACACTCCTCGGTTGTCGGCTTCATTCCCACCGGCTGGTATCCTTCTGCGCTTGCTTACAGCGCTCTCCACAACGCCCTCTATATCGGCAACACCAAGGGCGAGGCGGGGCACCCCGATCCCAAGGGTCCGCACAGTCCTCTCTCCTCTGGTCCACGGCCGGACATCGATCCGCGCAAGCGTGGCGAAGAGAGCGTTCACACGGTGCAGACTGGCAGCATTGAATATCTTTCGCTAAATAACCTGCCGAAGAAGCTTGCGACATGGACACGACAGGTCACAGAGAACACTCCTTACAACGATTCGCTGTTGTCTGAAGCGCGTCCGCCGCAGAGTCCTTCGATCATTCCGCAGCAGGTTGGCGCAGACTCGCCCATTCAGCACGTGATCTACATCATCAAGGAGAACCGTACCTTCGATCAGGTGTTCGGCGACCTGCCCAACGTCAACGGCGATCCTCGACTTACCATCTTTGGTGAGAAGGTGACGCCGAATCAGCACGCACTCGCTAAAGAATTTGTCTCGCTCGACAATCTTTATTGTGAAGGCGAAGTTTCCGTCGACGGTCATTTCTGGTCTGATTCGGCTTACGCCACTGACTTCAACGAGAAGCAGTGGCCCGCTCTCTACGCCGACCGCAGCGCCGGTGGCTACAAGGATCGCGCCGTGGTTCCCTCTGCGGGACACTTGTGGGATCTGGCAAAACGTAAAGGTCTTACCTATCGCTCCTATGGTGAAAATTCCTCGCGCGCTTCCACGGCCAACGGCGACGTGTCCGCGGTGGCACCAGGGTCTGAAGCATTGGTGGGACATATGGCCAAGGACTTTCCCAATGGTCTTAAGGTCATGCGCGATACGGAAAAAATGAAGGTCTTTCTGCGCGAACTGAAGGTGTACGACAACAACTTCGATAGCGCCGATGCGAACAAGCGCCTGCCCAACTTCACGATCATGAGCCTGCCTGAAGACCACACCAACGGTACCGTTCCCGGCTCGTATACACCCATTGCCATGGTCGCCAACAACGACTACGCCATCGGCCAACTCGTCGATGCAGTCAGCCACAGCCGTTACTGGCCCACCACAGCTATCTTCATCATCGAAGACGACGCGCAGGACGGCGCCGATCACGTGGACGCACGACGCACCGTCGGACTCGTCATCAGCCCATATGTAAAGCGCAAGACTGTGGACAGCACGCTGTACTCCACCAGTTCCATGATCCGCTCCATGGAACTGCTGCTCGGCCTGCCGCCGATGAGCCAGTACGATGCGGCTGCCATGCCCATGTATGCTTCGTTTGGAACCACACCGCTCGTCACTCCGTTCAACGTTATCCAGCCGCTGGTCGATGTAAACGAAATGAACACGGAGAAATCCTATGGCGCAAAGGAGAGCACAAAGATGGATTTCTCCGAACCCGACCGCGCACCCATGTACGCCTTGAACGAGATCATCTGGAAGAGCATCAAGGGTGCAGATTCACCTATGCCGGCGCCGGTCCATCGCTTCCGCCCGCTGGTCGATGTCAGCGGATCGAAAGACAAGGACGACGACTGAGATACCGCTGCTCCAAACCGCAGATAGAAACAGTCGTATAACAAAACGCAAGGCTGGAATGCGTTACAAGCATTCCAGCCTGCAAGAGAATTCAACGACAAGCACCTGGCAACGATGGCGGTTCTCCTGAACGGAAGGCGCCATCGTTGTAATTTGCGCATGAATAAACCTCTCAGTGCACGCAGCAACATGTCTTTAACCTTATGAACACAGCATTTCGCTATTCTGCTTCAATCACAAGCGATTCATAAATCTGAGAAAGTATCCTGATCCCCCTGCGAAGTCAGACCGCGGATTTTCGCCGTGAAGAAAGAGGCTCCATGTATTCAAAAACTTCTTGCTCCAATCGGATTCAGCTACATTGCGAACAGGTAAGAACATACCTTGGATACATGCGCGCCAGCCGCTTTCTACATGCGACTCTCATCCTCAGCGCTATGACTGGCAGTATCTGTCATGCACAGATTGATCGCAGCGCACTTGCCGGAACTGTCACCGATCCATCCGGCCGCGTTCTACCGCAGACACATATCACCGCAGTTCACAATGCAACGCAGGTGCGCCGCGAGATCGTCTCGCAAGCTAACGGCAACTACAGCTTCTCTGAACTTCCGGTCGGGACCTACACCATCACCTTCGAACACGCCGGTTTTAAGAGCACGACATTCGTCGATGTGCAGCAGGTGATCGGAAGAACGCGCACGCTGAACGCAACGCTGCGCGTCTCCGGCGATGCATCGCACGTGGAAGTCTCTGCCAGCACTGAGCAGATGGATACCAGCACAGCAGCCTTTGGCGGACGCATTGAAAAAGCACAGGCCCAGAGCCTGCCCATCAATGGACGCAACTGGGCCGCGCTTACATCGCTTGTTCCCGGCGCGATTGACACAGGTGGAAGCAACCAGCGATCCATACGTTTCGCAGGCCGTGGCCGCGATGACGATAACTTTACCTACGACGGCATCGATGCAACCAACGTCATCAACCAGGCGCAGCAACCTTACGTACGGCTTGCCATTCCCATCGACACCATCGAAGAATTTCGTGTGGACTCCATGCTGGCCACCGCGGAATCAGGCGGCACTGGCGGTCCGCAGTTAGCCGTTACCTCGCCTTCAGGAACCAATCAATTGCACGGCAACGCGTTTGAATATCTCCGCAACAACATCTTCGACGCAAGACAGCCCGTGCCGGTTACAACCGCTGCGCAACCACCGTTGCGTCTCAACCAGTTCGGCGGCTCGCTTGGCGGCCCCATCGTCCGCAACAACACCTTCTTCTTTCTCAGTTATGAAGGCTATCGTCAGCGTTGGGGATTCCCTCTCAGCGGTCTTGTACCCAGCGCATCCTTCCGCACGCAGATGCTGGCCGATTCACCTATATTGGCCGATATCGTAAAGGCCTATCCGCAGGGACAAACGCACACCAGCGATCCCAACGTCGATCAGTACATCAGCCAAGGCACACAGGTCGTCAACGAAAACTCGGCTATGCTGCGGCTCGATCATCACTTCAGCAATAAGACCAGTGCCTACCTGCGTCTCAACTACGACCGTGCCGTCAACACGCAGCCACTGGCCAGCTCAGGGCAGTACCTCGACGATCGGCAGCAGTTGGCTTCTTCTCCGGTGAATGGCGGCATCGAATTGCTTCACATCTTCTCGCCAAGCCTGGTGAATGAAGTCAAGTTCGGCTTCAATCGCAGCACGGCTTACACAACCAACATCAATCAAACCGGCATTCCCTATGCGGTCTCTGTCTCAGGATTCACCACGCTCAACAACAATAAAGCCAACGTTGGCGTGGGTAATTCATTCTCCGGCATCGACAACCTCACATGGATAAGGGGACGACACATGATCAAAGCCGGAGTGGAGATTCGGCGCATTCAGCTCAACCAGGGCAATACGGAAAACGGCACGGTCAGCTTTGCATCCACCGCCGCATTCCTTGCGAACCAGGTCAACACAGGAAGCCTGAACGGTACTCTACCTGTCAACGGCCTGCGCAAAACCCAATACTACGGCTACGCCCAGGACGAATTTCGCTGGACACCCAACTTCACCATCAATCTAGGTGTACGCTACAGCTTCTTCAACATCTTCCACGAGGTGCAGGGCCGCGCCAATCCATTTGACTTTGCCACCTGCGGCCCACAGGGCTTCTGCGGTGTGGGTGCAAGCTTCGGTCAACAGAACTATGGCGATATCGATCCACGTATTGCGTTCGCATGGTCACCCAAGGGTAATAATTCAACCGTGATTCGCGCAGGCTTCGGCATGTATCACGAAGACGGCCAGCTCGACGATCAGAACCTGCCCATCAGTAATGAAGTCTTCGCCTATTCGCTTTCGAACAAGACCATTCCCAACCTCAGCTATCCCATTACTCCGTTCCTTGCCACAACGCCCGGCATCGTCTCTCCGCGCAACAATGACCGGCGGCGTGAAGACACCTATGTCGAACAGTGGGGCCTTTCGTTGCAGCACACACTGCCGGGGGATTTTGTCAGCACTGTTTCTTACGTAGGCAGCAAAGGTATTCATCTGCTCACACTTTCCGCTGTGAACGTAGTAAATCCAAACACCGGAACGCGTCCCTATCCCGACTTCGGCCAGGTAAGCTGGCGTGGTAATAAAGACAGCAGCGACTACCAGGGCTTGTCTGTTGCGGTGAAGCGTTCCTTCTCCCGCGGCTTTCTGCTCTCCGCGAATTACATGTGGTCGCACGAGATCGACAACGGCTCCAACGGTAGCGGCGATGGAGATTCGCTGGTTGCACAGAACGTCGCATGCCCGTCCTGTGAACGCGCCAGCGGCATCTGGGATGCTCGCCATGTTGCCAACGCCAACGCAATCTACCAGCTTCCGTTCGGCACCGGCAGAACCTACCTGAACCATCCCGGTATCGTGAGCAACATCGTCGGAGCATGGGAGCTTACTTCAACCGCTATCGCCCGCACCGGCTTTCCAGTCAACGTACTGGTGAATCGATCCGCCAGCAGCGTGCCCGATGGCAATACCTCCAGCCAGCGTCCGAACCTTGTGCCCGGAGTTTCGCTTATTCCTACCGGTGGCAGACGTATTGGTCAGTGGATCAACCCCGCAGCATTTTCCATGCCGCAGGATGGCACCTTCGGCAACGCACCACGCAACCTTGGCCGAGGCCCCGGCGCATGGCAGATGGATCTCGGCCTGACGAAGCGCATTCCCGTCTCCGAACGCGTGCGGCTTGAATTCCGCTCGGAGTTCTTCAACGTCTTCAATCATCCGCAGTATGGTCTGCCTCAAGCCACCGTCGGTGTGAACGGCTTCGGCAGCATCGTGCAGACAGTCAATACCACCACACCCGTAAGCCCGGTCGGAGCCGGAACGCCGCGCGAGATGCAGTTCGCCCTGCGCCTTGGCTTTTAACCCATATAGAGATTCCGGCCCGTATACGTTAACGAAAAGCTGGCAAGCCAAAGCAATTCGCAACATGGTACTCTGTGTTCCGCCGTTACAGTGAAGCATTCCATTGCTTCTCATCATCCGAAAACATCTATTGAGTCGATGCCAGGTCGATCTTTCGGTTGATGTTCTTTCTTTGCTCAACCACTCTGAAAGGAAATATGTAGATATGTCGGAACCCACATGTGATATCGGCCTGATTGGCTTGGCCGTTATGGGTCAAAACCTTGTGCTCAACATGAACGATCACGGATTCAAAGTGTGCGTGTACAACCGCACCACCTCGAAGGTCGACGAGTTTCTCGCGCAGGAAGCCAAGGGAACGCAGGTTGAAGGATCGTGGTCGATCCAGGAGCTGTGCTCGAAGCTGAAACGTCCTCGTCGCGTGATGATCATGGTGAAGGCCGGAGCGGTTGTGGATAACACCATCGAGCAGATCCTGCCCTATCTCGAAGCGGGCGACATTATCATCGACGGCGGTAACTCGCTCTACACAGACTCTGAACGCCGCACCAAGGAGCTGAAGGCCAAGGGCATTCTCTACGTCGGCTCGGGTGTTTCGGGCGGTGAGGAAGGCGCTCGTTTCGGTCCGTCCATCATGCCTGGTGGCGATCCCGAGGCGTGGCCTGCGGTCAAGCCAATCTTCCAGGCCATCTCGGCCAAGGTGGCAGACGGCACGCCGTGCTGCGACTGGGTGGGTGAAGGCGGCGCAGGCCACTACGTGAAGATGGTTCACAACGGCATCGAGTACGGCGACATGCAGCTCATCTGCGAGGCGTACCAGCTTCTGCGTGATGGCTATGGCGTCACCGCCGATGAGTTTGCCGACATTTTCAACGAGTGGAACAAGGGCGAGCTGGACAGCTTCCTCGTCGAAATTTCGTCGATCATCTTCGCCAAGAAAGACGATGACGGCACTCCGCTGGTCGATAAGATTCTCGACACAGCCGGACAAAAAGGCACGGGCAAGTGGACAGCGATTTCGGCGCTCGACCTCGGCATGCCGGTCACGCTGATCGGTGAAAGCGTCTTCGCGCGTTGCCTGTCGGCGATCAAGGATGAGCGTGTCAAGGCGTCCAAGGTACTCGAAGGCCCGCACGGTGTGAAGCAGACCGGAGACAAGGCCGAGTTCATTGAGAATGTGCGCCGCGCACTGTTCTGCTCCAAGCTCATCAGCTACGCGCAGGGCTACATGCTGCTCCGCGAATCGGCTAAGGAGATGGGCTGGAACCTGAATATGGGCGGCATCGCGCTGATGTGGCGCGGCGGCTGCATCATCCGTTCCGCCTTCCTCGGCAAGATCAAGGAAGCCTTCGACAAGAATCCGAAGCTCGAAAATCTGCTGATGGACGACTGGTTCTCCGGCGTGCTGAACAAGTACCAGGCAAGCTGGCGCAAGGCGCTGGTGGCGGCGATTGAAGCGGGTGTTCCAACGCCGTGCTTCTCCACCGCGCTGGCGTTCTACGACGGCTATCGTTCGGAACGACTGCCTGCAAACCTGCTCCAGGCGCAACGCGACTTCTTCGGCGCGCATACCTACGAGCGCGTCGACAAGCCCCGCGGCGAATTCTTCCACACCAACTGGACAGGACGCGGCGGACGTGTTGCAAGCTCCACATACAACGCGTAGGAAACCGAAGCAACATACAAAGTAAAGAGACCGGGGTATACCCCGGTCTCTTTACTTTCATCTGCTCCGCATGACAAGGCAGAGCACACTAATCCTGAATCGCGTCGTGAATCCACTTCGCCACATCGGGATCGGCCAGGTAGCTTTCAATGCCATGGTGATTATCCGAGGTGTTTTTGATCGTGCTCTTCTCGGTAATTTCTGTCGCTTCAAACGGAGTGGGCGTCAACGGATAGAGTGCTACCGTGTCATGATCGTCGCGGCCGTTGAACCACTTCCCCATGCAGGCCGGAAAATCCACCGGCTTTACATGGCTCCATACCGTTTCAATGCCAAGCGGCGAACCCAGCGTGATCAACGTCGGCACCTTCCAGTCCTTTGCCTGCTCTGACTTCAGCACCGCATAGGCAACGATAGTTCCCAAAGAATGCGATAGAAACACCGTGGGTTCGCCATAGTAGGCCTCGCGCACCCCAGCATTAATCTTCTCGCGAATCACCGCATTCTCCAGGTAAACCCACACGTCATGGGTGAATGTGGATACCGCCCACGAACCTGCCTTTAGCCTCTCCAGCACCCGCAGCCCGGCAAGCACCCACGGCCAGTTGAGTGGGCCTTTCTGCTGCACGACCTGCGTCGCATCACCGTTCGCCAGCTCCAGCTTGATTGCATCGTCGGAGACTCCGTTCTTCCGCAGCATCTCGGTCATGAGTTTCATCGTGAACTCGGCCTCGCGCGAGCCTGCATCCGACGCGCCCTTGATTACCACCGGCGCCGGATCGGCCACCTCGTTCATCATGCCCACCAGCGTGTCGCCATAGTATGGAAAGTGAATTTTTGTTTCATCCAGTAACGACGCATCCAGATTGGCTTTCTCCATTCCGTCCTTCAGCGCGTTCATCCAGGTTTGTTTCAGTTCGCCTGCATCCTTCTCCTGCTGCGACCGCCCATGAATCATCACCAGATGTTTCATCTCTTCTCTCCCTCGTTCAAATGAATCAAGCCATAACAACCCCGGCATCCATCACTTCTTCGACATAGCGCGAGCAGAGCGCTACTCCTTCCGGCTTCAACAACGTCCACGGCGAGTTAAAGGTCAGCTCGTTCAGGCCCGCAAGCTCCTCCCGTACAGAAGCAGGAGCCATGCTCAGCATCGACCATCCCTGCGCTGCCAGAGGGAACGGCGGCATTACCTGTACATCGCCCGGCAAGTCCCTGCGCAAAGGGCCCGCCACCGCCAGTAGATACAGGTCGAAAGCAAGGAAGCCCAGCCGCGAGATGCAGGCCGTGCAGAGTGCGCGCAGATTGTCCTGCCTGCCCGAAGCAGCACACGAATACCCCAGCAGCACCAGCAGAATCAGGTCCACATCCTCATCGGAGTAAGCCGCCACCGCCATTGCTTCGCGCATCTCTTCATCGCTTAAAACCGCCAGCCGCAGATCGCCCGACGAAGCCGCAGAGGCAAATGTCTCGCGCACATCGCGCAGTGTGTCTTTTTTCTTATGAAACCGGCCGTAACGCTCTTGCTGCTTTTCGTATCCCTCACCATAGTTCGCGGAAGGCTCGTAGGCGATATTGCGAATACTGTCGCCCTCGAATTCAATAAAGCCTATGTGTCCGGGAATCGCAGGCAGCAGAAAACCGCTCCCATCTTCAAGCGTCACCAACGCCAGCCTGGGCTCCTGAATCGACACCCGCACCCAGCCTTCGTAGGCACTGTCCGCGCCTCCAGAACCATTCAGGCGAATACCTGCCGCCGTAGCTCCCTTGAGCATGAAGCCGCACGAAGTCTCAAAGTGAAAATCGTCCGGAAGCCATGCTGACGCAGCCTGGTAGGTGTACATCGTGGCCATATCCGGGCGCAACGCCGTTGTAATCTGCGCCTGAAACTCGGCGCTTCTCGTAAGCCCGATGGGAACCGTCGGCTTTTTACGAATGAGACTCATCGCAGGAAGTTCAACCGGAAGCTTCGGTGCAGAAGGTGTACCGGTATCTCCGCCATCGTCAAAAGTAAAGTCTCCTCCTTTCTTAAAGGAGAAGTTGTCTCCATTGTCAAAAGTGAAATGCCCACCCGTATCAAAGGAGAAATCATTCTCGCTTCCAGTGGGTAGAATGCCCTCCGCTCCCGCACCCGGCGCATGATGCTGCTGGTTTCGCGAAGAGCTTTTAGGCGGTTTGTTTTTTGCGACCGGTGCCGCCATCGGTGGAGGTGGCGGTGGAACTGCTGTCAGCCCTCCCCCCGATGGAGGTGAAGGCTGCGCTCCCTGTGCCGCCGATATTCCTTTTCCCGAAGAAGGCGGATTCCGGTCGAAGGTGGAAAGCCATACATCGGGATCGGAATACACCACCGCATCGGGCTTCGTGATCTGGTTGATGTTGTTCTTCATCAACCTCGCCTGCACCGCCGTCTTCAACGCATCGCGCAGTGTTCTGGGACGAACCACCTTGGGGAACTCATCCGGCGCATGCATGCTCTCCAGCAGAGCCGGATCCATTCCCCGCAAAAACTCTGTCAGTTGCAGCGTATAGATCGAAGACGGCACACCGTTCAGGTTCACTTCAAGCGCTGGATCGCCCATCGTCGACGCAAAAAACTGATCGACCGTCTTTCTGTCGCCCTCGATCAGAGTGTTCGGAAAGATGGAACCACCTGTAACGTTTACGAACTGAAGATCCGTAGGAGGAACCCGGCAAGCATCCATAATCAGCACGACGTATTTGAAGGATCGCATGAAAGCCGCATACACGCTGCCCATCATGTCCACAGCTTCAGCAGGCTGGTTAGGTGCCTTTGAAAGCAGCCATAGATCGCCTTTAAAGTTGTGCACCCCGTGCCCGTTAAAGTAAACCACCAGTTGGTCCGGCGGACGAGGCGAACTGTCCAGCTCTTCAATACATTCCGAGATGTCTTTCAGGTAAACAGGTTTTCCGTCCAGGTCGGAGAACTCACGCACATCGTCGAACTTCTGCTCGTCGGCCCACTTCTTCATGTCTTCGAAGGCACCTGCAATCGACTCCAGCTTTGCCAGTCCGCCGCCCGTCTGAGCTACACCGATAAGAATGAGAACGCGCTTCATTTCGTAGACTCCTCAAGGGACCATCGAAGACGCAAAACCAAAGATGCAGCAAATGCTGCGAAATCTGAAGAACGCCGAAATGCGACTGCGCGGACACACCTTTCTGAAACAAACGCCCTGATCGTGTCAAGTGAATTTTCACCGCCAACCGGAACCAAGCCAAAAACATGGAGGAAGCCATAAAAAGCCCTCCCCACAAACCCTAAACCTAAAGGTGAAGATTGTTATCCATTACAGAACGGCAAGAAGAACCGGGATCACCATTCCCAGAAAGAGAATGACAAGAACCAGGCTTTTTCTCCGGGAAAACTTCCAGCACATTACGATACCCGTGATCGTCGATAACGCCAATGCAAGAGCAGTTGCCGCAAAGAAAAGCTTCATCGCGATTGGATTGCGAGACGATGCGGGGTCTTTGGTTTCTGCCTTTGCAATACCGGTCTTTGCGCTATCTGCTTTAGCTGCTGCCTTCTGCGCCATCTTTGCAGCAGGGATATCGAGTGTTCCTTTTTTATGAAGCTGCGCCAGATGCATAAGAATCGCAGGAGGCACATACGAGCTGCCACGCGATGTCTCATGAAAGCTGAACATCTGCAAACCGCCCGTGATACTGAAGAACAAAATAGTCGGCGCGAAGAAAAGCCCGACATAACGATGAAACTGACGAATGACTTTCAATGTTTGTGCAGTAAGCATCCTGGAATAACTTGAAACAGCCGCTCTCTTACAAGTTCAGTTCGAACAGGATGACTCCTGTTCGAAGCTGCTCCGATTCAAACAGAAACACTTAACCATGTGATGAAGACACAGGGACGGCCTGCAACTCAGGCGATTGCCGCTCTGTTCCAGTCGTGCTCAATGCCATGTCCGCGCATGAAACATGCTTATTGAAAATGGATCTTTTCTGAACAGAAAGATTGGGCCGATACGACCTATAGCAATCCAGGTTTTGATCACGACCTGAAGGTGCGAGACTGTTTCCGGCTTAGGCGAAGCCGTATGATGAACTATGGTCGACGCATTGAACGTTTCCTCTCAGCCAACCATCGGAATTCTTGCCTTGCAGGGAGCATTTGCTGCGCATGCGCGCATGCTGGAGCAGTGCGGTGCGAAGACGCTGCTGATCCGCAAGCCGGAACAGCTTGCGCTGGTGGACGCATTGGTGATTCCCGGCGGTGAATCCACCACGTTTCTCAAGGCGCTGGAGAGCGACGGCTTCTTCGATGTACTACAACAGTTTGTGCAGACGAAACCAACCTTTGGAACCTGTGCTGGTCTCATCCTGATGGCGAAGCAGGTGACGAATCCTGAGCAGAAATCGCTGGGCGCGATGGATGTTACAGTGGAGCGCAACGCCTATGGACGCCAGAACGATTCACGCATTCTAGCTGCGGAGACATCTCTGCCAGGTGGCCCGATCGAGATGGTTTATATTCGCGCTCCACGCATTACGCAGACAGGTGCTCGGGTGGAAACACTGGCTGAACGCGACGGTTCTCCTACGCTGGTGCGGCAGGGTAAGTTGCTGGCCGCGACCTTTCACCCGGAGCTTTCGAACGATCTGCGGGTACACCAGCTCTTCCTTGATCTGGTTCGTGAAGCGGTGAAACATCCGTCAGGCATGTGAGCAACATCACATGCACAGAGCACTCTTGCGGAGTAGTATCTAGGGTGTATCGACCTAGCCGCCCAGAGCCTGTTCAGGGCACCTGCGTTTATGCCAGCGATTCTCCATCCCGATGAGGTAGTGGAAAAACTTCCGCCACGGCGTGTGGACGAAGCGGATATTGGCGGCGGACGCCTTCCTCCCATTGAGCCGAAATATACCGGCGGTGGTGGCGATGGAGATAACTGGAGTAACAACCCGGTGGGACGGCGCGGACCACGCGAACGTTTGCAGACCTTTCGCCTGGGTGTGTTCTTCTTTCTTGCAGGTGACCTGATCTTCTTCATGACGATTGTGAGCGCGTTCTTTGTGACCAAGCACGCGGGCCACTTCGATGCGTATAACCACTGGGTGTATTCGTGGCTACCGATCGGGATTCCTTCGATCCTGTGGCTGAATACGGTGGTGCTGATCCTGTCTTCGTTCACCATGGAGTTTGCGCGCAGGGCCGTCTTCCGAGAAATCGATGTGATGGAAGAGTGGCTTGGCCTGGGCACACCGACCCGTCGCCGTGCCCTGCCGTGGATGATCGCCACCATCCTGCTGGGAGCGGGGTTTGTGTGGGGGCAGATTGTGGCGTGGAAGCAACTGGCAGCACACCACGTTTTTTACTCAGGCAATCCCTCGTCGCGCTTCTTCTACCTGATTACAGGTATTCACGGCGTTCACCTGATCCTTGGCATTGTGATGCTGTTTTCAGCGTTGGTGGGATTGAAGATGCTGGGAAGAATTCAGTCGCGGCAGATTCTGATCGACAGTACAGCGTGGTACTGGCATGCGATGGGTGTATTGTGGATTTTTCTGTTTGGTTTACTGCTGTGGGGGCAGTAACGACGGCTTCACTCTGACATGTATATCCGTTTTCTCTTTCTCCTCGCGAATGCGAGGAGAAAGAGAAAACTATTGAAAATAGATAGCTGCAAGACGGCCCGGCTAAAGCCGGGCCCCTTCAAAACATGAAAAAACGAACAGCTTCTCGCAGCTATATACACCCTATAGCTGTTTCGACAGTTCTCCTGCCAGCGCGGCGTACTTCTCCACCGCCCCCAGCAACTCCGACTTTAATATGCGCTCGTCGGGCGTGTGAGCTACGTGGATGGTTCCGGGGCCAAGCAGTAGAGGCTCTCCCCAGTTGGTGAGTGACGAAATATCAGTAGCATACTTGGCGACCATTGTTTCGAAACCCGGTACACGCTTCATGCGGACGGCAGCCAGATCGAGCGCAAACTTTATGTCGCAACGGTTGCCCACAATACGTGTGACTGTATCTTTTACTGGCTGCGAATCACCGACGGTTCGGATAAGTACATGGGCTTCGGCTGCGTCGGGAATGACATTGGGAGCGCGTCCGCCGTTGACCAAACCTACGTTCAGTGTGGATTCGCCAATCTCCGGGTCGATAGGTAGATCGGTGCGGGAGAGTTCGTGCAGTACATCCACCAGTTTGTCGATGGCGGATTCACCTAGTTCCGGGTAGGCGGAATGCGCCATCTTACCGCTGGCACGCAGTTCCACACGCAGAGCGCCCTTGGTGGCCAGAGCCAGCCGGTTCTCCGTGGGCTCGCCGTTGATGAGGAAGCGCGATCCCCTGCCGTCTCGGTTAGCGACCTTTGCCCCTGCCGAATCGCGCTCTTCGCCTACGACGTACAGCAGATTCACCGGTACGCCACCGGCATAGAGCTTCTCCGCTGCCGCAATCTGCGAGGCGAGGATGCCCTTGGCGTCGCAGGCGCCACGGCCGTAGACGTAGGTGTCATCTTCGGACGATCCGAAGTACGGCGGCACCGTATCGAAATGAGTAGACAGTGTGATCTTAGGATCGGCACCTGGCATTTTGGCGTAAACGTTAAAACGTTCGTTCGTGGCACCGTTGATACCGGGCTGTTCGACCGGCTGACGTTCGACCTGATAGCCGAGCGATTGCAGGTACTCATCGAGGAAAACGCCGCACGCACCTTCGAAGTAGGTGGTCGAATCGATATCGACAAGGAGCCGGGTGAGCGCGATAGGATCAATTGCCATAAGTGTTCTTAGGATACCCGACAACGGGAGTCATAGAAAAATCGGGGTTTTCAAGGGATGCGGGTAGCATGGAGATATGGCCTCATCCATCCAGACCATTGAAACCCTGCGCGGACCCTCTGGCCGCCTTGAAGCCTTGCTCAACGTGGGCAAGCCGACTGCAACTTATGCCGCGGTTGTCTGCCATCCGCACCCGCCGTCGGGTGGCACCATGCATACCAAGGTGGTGTACCACGCGGCCAAGGCGTTTTCGCACTTTGGACTGCCCGTGCTACGGTTCAATTTTCGCGGAACCGGGTTGAGCGAAGGTACGCACAGTGGTGGTTCCGGCGAGATAGAGGATGTGAAGGCCGCACTGGACTGGCTGGAAAACGAATTCCATCTGCCGCTGCTGTTGGCCGGGTTTTCCTTTGGAGCCAACATCGGCTTCCGCGCCGCGTGTGATGACGGGCGGGTAAAGGGCCTGGTCGGACTGGGTATGCCGCTGGAAGCAGGCGGACGACGCTACTCCTACACTTTCATGCAGCACTGCAACAAACCCAGGCTGCTGCTGACCGGGGCGGAAGATCCGTTTGCTCCGCGTGCCATTATGGAACCGATCTTCCGCGAGACCCCCGGGTCAATCGATATGCAGTGGGTCGAAGGTGCGGAACACTTTTTCGCGGGAGTTCCCGACTCACCGAAGCCTAAGCTCGACAGGATGGGCCTTGCCATGCGGGAATGGCTTAGTCGAACCTTCTTCCCGGAGATTCAGCCCTAAGCAACTGATATTTCATGGGAAAATTCGGTTTCGGGTTACTTCTCATACTATGGGAATTTGTATATGACTTCCGCAGTATTGGATTCTGCGAGAACCACGTATCATGATCCACAAGAGACGAAGTAAGCCTGCACGGCAGATCAAGGTTCATAGAAGGGTTACGGGATTGGCCCGTAACGTGCATTGAAAACAATTGGTTCGCGACATGCAATAGACAGGTTCTATGCGGAACCCGTGGATTGCCCCGCCGCAAACCATTCCGCATCCGGGTACTGGAGGAAATGGGCAAGGCGCTACAAACCCGCGTGACCGCCATACTGCTGGCGCTCGCTACCCTGCTTGTCTGCGCCCTGGGTATTGCCAACTTCATGCAGGAAGGCACCTACGACTCCCCTACAGACGGTGTCTGGTGGGTAGAGTCCACGGGAGGACTGCATGCGGAACGGGTTCCGGCAAACTCGCCCGCGCATCGTGCCGGTGTTCGAGAAGGTGACCTGCTGGTCTCAACGGACGGACACCCTACCCTTACAGTGGCCCCGCTGGAACGCGAGATGCACCATGTTGGCACCTACAGCCGCATTACGTATTCACTGCTGCGTGGGAACGCTCCGCTGGATGTTCCGGTCATTCTGGAAGCAACGGATCATAGTCGCAATCAGGGGTTGCGGCTGATTGCCCTGGCTTACCTCGCCATTGGCCTGTATGTGTTGCTGCGGCGCTGGACCGCACCCAAGGCAACACACTTTTATGTTTTCTGCCTTGTAAGCGCGGTGCTGTACAGCTTTCGCTATACCGGCGCATTCGACACGCTGGACTGGATCTGTTACTGGAGTGCGCTCCTGGCAGGTGCATTACAGCCCGCGCTGTTTCTCCACTTTGCGGTTTCTTTCGGCGAGATGACCATCTCGCTTCACCGTAGAATTCTCGTGGTTTTACTGTACATGCCGGGAGCCGTACTCTTTGGCTTACAAGTGCAGGCGATTCATACTTGGTCAGCCACCGAGCGGCTGAAGCATCGGCTCGACCAGATTGGCGTGGGCTACCTGGCGTTGTACTACGTGATTGCGGCGGTGGTCTTCTACGCACGCTATCGCGCGGCAGACAAGCCTCTGGAACGCCAGCAACTGAAATGGCTGAACCGCGGCACTATGCTGTCGGTGGTTCCCTTCACGCTGCTCTACGCGATTCCATTCCTGGCCGATGCGGACGTGCCGCTGGCAATCACGCGTGTGGCCGGATTCACGCTGATCTTCCTACCGATGACTTTCGCCTGGGCCGTCGTCCGCTATCGCCTGATGGATACGGACCTAATCTTCAAGCGTGGCGTGACCTATACGCTGGCGACGGCGGCGTTGGTGGGTGTTTACTTTGGCGTGGTCGCGCTTACGGCTGAGATTGTGCATACGCGCCTGCCGAACCTGCGTATATGGGGCTTGCTGGCGGGTCTGATCGCCACGGCGCTGATCTTCGACCCGATTAAGAATGCAATTCAGGCGCGGGTGGATCGCCTGTTTGAACGCAAGCGCTTTGATTATCGCGAGACGCTGATCGAGTTCAGCCGCGGCCTCTCCTCGCAGACGGATCTGAATACGCTGGCCCGTTCGGTAGTGGAGCGACTTTCGCAGACGCTGCTGGTGGCGCGTGTTGTTGTCTTCGTCGCAGCGAACGATGGTGCCGGACGATCCTTCTCTCTGGCCGCAGCGCACGGTCTGCCGGAATCGGTTCTGACACAGCTTCCGCAGCAGACTTCGCGCGATTCGTTCCTTAACTTCGGTTTGTTGTCGCAGGACCATATCTTCTTCGAGAATCCGCAGGTGCTACCGCATCTGGAACCGGAAGAGCAGAGGGTTGCGGCGCTACTCGACCTGAACTATTACCTGCCCTGTCGTGTTTCGAGCGGACACAGCGCACGTACCATCGCCGTTATTGGTCTGGGGCGCACACAGGAAGGCGATTTTCTTTCGTCGGAAGATATGGAACTGCTGGCGTCGCTGGCTGGATACATCGGCATCGCCATTCAGAATGCGCAACTCTTCAGCCGGTTGGAAAAACAGATCAACGAATTCGAACGCCTGAAGGAGTTTAACGAGAACATCGTTGAATCCATCAAGATGGGCATCTTCACACTCGATCTTGACAACCGCGTGGAGAGTTGGAATGCCGAGATGGAAGTTCTCTATGCCATGTCGCGCGGGGAGGTTCTCAGCAAGCCAGTCTCAGAAATTTTCCCATCGGCATTTCTGGAAGCGTTTATCGCCGCACAGGTTGAACCGGGTACGCATCATCTCTCAAAAGAGCGGCTGGAGCTGAAAAATGGCGAAGCGCTCACGGTGAACGTCTCTATCGCTCCCCTGCTCACGCGCGACTTTATCTCCGTGGGCTGGACGGTGATGATCGAAGACATCACCGATCGCACGCGGCTGGAAGGTCAGTTAACGCAGGCAGAAAAACTCTCCTCCATCGGTCTGCTGGCAGCGGGCGTAGCACACGAGGTGAATACGCCGCTCGCCGTGATCTCTTCTTATGCGCAGATGCTGCAAAAGAACGCGCGCGACGATGCACGTCTTGCTCCGGTGCTGGAGAAGATTACACAACAGACCTTCCGGGCTTCAGAAATCGTAAACGGCCTGCTTAATTTTTCGCGGACGAGTTCTACCGTCTTCGCTTCACTGGATGTGAACACGGTAGTGCGCGAGACGCTGACGCTCATCGACCATCAACTGCGCACCGCAAAAATTGAAGTGGAGACCGATCTTCAGGTTCCGCTAGAACGTATCTACGGTAGCCACGGCAAGTTGCAACAGGTGATCCTGAACCTGATGCTCAACGCCAAGGATGCCATGAACGAAGGCAACGGCGGCATGCTTCGTATTACGACATTCGACGATGGCCGCACCGTGACGCTGCGCATCGGCGATACAGGCAACGGTATTGCACCGGAGCATCTGAACCGCATCTACGATCCTTTCTTCACCACAAAAAACGCGCCGCGCAAAGGCCAGCACAAAGGCACAGGGTTGGGATTATCGGTATCCTATGGCATCGTGCAGGAACACCGCGGCCGCATTCACGTGGAAAGCACCGTGGGCGCAGGCACAACATTTACCCTGGAATTTCCAGCGGAAAGCAATACCGCGGAACAGCCGGAACCTCAAGACGCAAGGACAGTGAATGCCTGAGGCAACACTCGATACAAGCTCCGTCCTGGGCGCACGCATCCTCATCATCGACGACGAAGCGGCCATCCGTGACTCGCTGGAGACCCTGCTTACCTTTGAAGGCTTCTCGGTGGAGATGGCTCCCGAAGGTCAGTCGGGCATGGATCTTCTGGCAGCCAACGAGTACGATCTGCTGCTGCTCGATCTCTCGATGCCGGGAGAGAGCGGCATCGATCTACTGCCACGCATCAAGCGCCTTCGCCCGGAGTTACCGGTGATTATGATCACCGCCTACGGCACAGTCGGCAATGTGGTAGATGCCCTGCGCGCAGGTGCGGTCAACTTTGTACAGAAGCCGTGGGACAACGAAAAGTTGCTGGCCGACGTGCGCACCGCCATCGCCAGGCAGCGTTCGCAACAGGAAGTCGTACAGCTTCGCAAGACGTTGAAGCAACGTTATTCGTTCGACAACATCATCGGCAAATCCGATGTCATGTCGAAGCTGCTGGACACGGTAGCGCAGGTGGCACCGGCAAAGACCACCGTGCTCATCCAGGGCGAAAGCGGCACGGGCAAGGAACTCATCGCGAAGGCCATCCACATGGCTTCGCCACGACATGACAAGCCCTTCGTTGCCATCAACACCGGTGCGGTGCCTACCGACCTTCTCGAATCCACACTCTTTGGCCATGTAAAGGGAGCATTCACCTCTGCTGTTGCCGCTAAGAAAGGTCTCTTCGAAACAGCGGATGGCGGCACTCTCTTTCTCGACGAGATCGGTACCATGCCGCTCGACACGCAGGCAAAGGTCCTGCGAGCTTTGCAGGAACGCCGCTTTCTTCCGGTTGGTGGCAATACGGAAGTCGCAGTCGATGTTCGCATTGTGGCTGCTACGAATGTGAATCTCGCCACGGCAGTGAAAGAAGGACGTTTCCGCGAAGACCTTTACTATCGCCTCTCAGTCATCAATCTCGACCTTCCTCCACTGCGTCAGCGCAAGGAAGATATTCCTCTCCTGGCTGCGCACTTTCTCAAACGCTATAGCGAAGAGAACGGATTCGAGTTGCGTTCGTTGTCGTCGGAAGCTCTTCGCGCCATGCTGGATTACGAATGGCCGGGCAACGTCCGCGAACTGGAAAACGCCATGGAACGCGGCGTTGTACTTTCGTCCACCCCCGTAGTCTCACTCGACATTCTGCCGCAACAATTGAATGGCACTGTATACACTGCAGCAGCACTCGACCACAAGACCGACGCAAGCCTCTTCGACATTATGGAAGAAATTGAGCGCCGCATTCTTTCGGATCGCCTGGAACGCTGCAACTGGAACCAGACAGAAGCCGCGGAATTCCTGAAGATTCCACTCAGCACGTTGAACCAGAAGATCAAACGTCTCAACATCGAAATCAAAAAACGCAAAGACCGCGATTAGCAGTCCTTGACGCAGTGGTTTGCAGAGTTCATCGAATGCCATTTCTTTAAAGGAAAAATGGCGCAAATCTTTTCGTCTTCAATGTACATCTTCAAGAAATGCTCCCGTCGCATTTCCCTGAAACATGGATGCACACACTGGCGATTACAGGCTACGGTTGGATGACAATCTTCATCGAGTCAGCTACAGGATGGGATGCGAGGTCAATTCCCTTCACTGCATCTTCGAGTGAGAAGCGGTGTGAGATGAGCTTCGTTAGATCGAACGTTCCATCGCGATAACCGTTGAACACAAGGTCAATCGCTTCGTCCTGAATGGCAACCGAAGACGAGTACGACCCCATCAATGTCTTTTCATCCATACAGACTGCGGCGGGGTCGAACGGAGCTTCGCCGTGCTGTGTCTGCGCAAACAAACAGACGCGGCCACCTGGACGAATCGCATCCATCGCAAGTTTGATCAACGCGTTGGCACCCACTGCAAGCAAGGCAACGTCGGCACCGCGACCTTCAGTTACACGTTTGCATTCCGCAACAACGTCGGAGTTCGCATCCAACGGGTGATCCAGCCCATACATTGCCGCAATCTTATGCCGCTCGGAATATAAGTCGCTGGTAAGCACATACGGTGTTTTGCGCTTTGCCAATGCTGCCAGCAGAATGCCGATCGGGCCTTGTCCAATCACAAGTACCGTTTCGTCAGGCTTCAGATCGAGCAGTTCAATCGCCTTGTAGCAGGTGTTTACCGGCTCAATCCATGCAGCCTGCTCGAATGGGATATCGTCAGGCAGGTGCACTAATCCGCGGCGAACAATCCAGTCCATCACACGGATGTATTCAGCAAATCCGCCACCCGATGGCTCGCCGAATCCAGTGGTCGCGCCCACTTTTTTGTAGGTTTCGCACTGCGCAAAGGTCTGTTTGCGGCAATAGTAGCAGGTGCCGCAGGGGATGTGATGGAAGCTCATCACGCGGTCGCCTGGCTTGAAGTCGGTAACGCCTTCGCCCACCTTGACGATGGTTCCGCTCATCTCGTGACCGAAAACACGCGGAGCCGAGTGTGAACCCGTATGAATCTTCTTGAGATCCGTACCGCAGATACCACAGGTATGAATCTTCATCAGCACTTCACCCGAACCGATCTCAGGCACAGGAATCTCTTCGATACGAACGTCGTTTACGGCATGGTAGACAGCGGCTTTTTGCGTTATGGGAGTGGCTTCCATCATCTGTAAGTTTAACGGTTTCTCTGCAAAAACAATACGCAGGTGTGCGCGAGTTTTTACAAAGGAAAGTCCTACACTTCGTAGTGCGAGAGCTTCATCGCATAGAGTTCGTTACTGTAAGGAAACACATTGAGAGGCAATGTCGAGAACCGCGCGAAGCGCCCTAGCGGGGACGCTCCATGCCGATCTCGTCGGCAATGGCGTTGCATAAATTCTCGGCTGCCAGCTTGGCCTGTCTGCCGAATTGCGCAAGCGGTCCCCAATAACGCGGCTTGGTTGCAACATGGGCAATAAAGCGTGCTGTTGCAAATTGTCCCTGCGGTGTGATGAAGGGATTGGTGTCGGGTATCTCTTCGTTCAGTGTGTCGCTAATGCCCTTGATCGCACGAAAGCCAAGGCCATTCGCCAGAGCAAGACGCGCCAGCGTAGCAGCTTCCATATCGACCGCAACACTGCCGCTATAAGTGCTGGCCAGGCGATGTTTTTCCTCGCGCGAGGCCACACGCGAGGTAGTGAGTAACAGACCTCCGTTGCCCTCGGCGGAGTACATCTCACCTGTATTCAGATCGCGAACCATGCTGGCGCGAATGACCGATCCCGGCTGTGTCTCTTCAAGTAAAGCGCCAGCCCATCCCACGGAGAGCAGTGTGAGAGGTTCACATACCTGGTACGCACGCGCAAACGCTCGTGTTGCCGCAGCTGCTCCCATGCCGCCTGCAAACGCAAAGATGGGGCCTGCGGGATGCTGCCATCCATCCACGTGATCTACGCTCTCCAGTGCTGCCCAACTGCGCACCAGTGGCTTTAACTCACCCGGCAAAGCTGCAATGATCACAACTGCACTCATGCTTTGCCTGTCCTCGCATATGACGGAGCATAGCTGTTCGCCACAAACCACTCCATTGCCGATTGCAACGCACGATCGACCTCCAACACACGAAAGCCAAGTTCACGTTCCGCCTTTGCGGACGAGGCAAACATCATCTTGCGCCCCATGCGAACTGCTTCCACCGTGGCACGCGGCTCCCTGCCTCGCAACTTGCCTGTGATGGTTTCATCGAAGAGTGCAAACGCCATGGCTACACCGTGCGGTACCTTCATGGTCGGCGACGGCAGACCACTGATCGCTGCCATACGATCGAGAATCTGCTTCAGCGTAAGGTTTTCTCCACCCAGAATGTAGCGCTCGCCGGGCGTGCCTTTAGCCAAGGCTTCAACATGCATGCGTGCAATCTCATCCACATCTACAAGATTGAGTCCTGTATCCACATATGCCGGAAAGTTCTTATTTAGAAAGTCGACGATGATGCGGCCTGTAGGGGTTGGCTTGCGATCAAGCGGCCCAATAGGCGTGGTGGGATTGAGGATCATTACATGTTGCCCCAGACGAGCAGCGGCGATGGCTTCCTGTTCGGCCAGCCACTTCGAGCGCTTGTAATGGCCGATCATGTCGGCTTCGCTGACAGCCGTGTCTTCGTTGACTATGGTGTTTGTCTTCGTAAACCCCATGGTCGCCACGCTGGACGTGTAGACAACGCGCTGTACACCGACTTCACGCGCTATCCTCAGCAGTTCGCGTGTGCCTTCCACGTTGGCCTTGTACATGTCGGCGGGATCGGGCACCCAGAGGCGGTAGTCCGCAGCCACATGCACTAACGCGTCACAGCCTTCGAGAGCACTGCGAAGAGCGGATGCATTACGCAGATCGCCGGTCACAGTGTCGGCGACGATGCCTTCAAGCGAAGCCAGATTGCTTGCACTGCGCGTCAGCAGACGCAGCTTCGCACCCTGCGCGGCGTATGCGCGTGCAACGTGGCTGCCGACGAAACCAGTGGCTCCGGTAAGGAAGACATTCATGTCGTAGATTTATCCGGGATAATGCGAGTCTGAATAATCAAATCACCTTCGAGACGAGCGGTGAATCGATCACCTTCTTTAAGTCCCAACTCAACCTGCAATTCAGGCGGCACTTCGATTTTGCCATTGCGATATGTCAGGTATGCATTCGCGGCCATCAACGGCTCCTCAATAAGTTTAGAAGCTACGTACGCTGGCGGACTTCAAGAACTTCAAAGGCTGCGGCGACTACGTTGAGACCAATCTCTGGCACGACGCCGTCGAAGCTGAGGAGTGCGCCGTCGGTATAGCCCTGCTGGTTTTGCATGAGCCAGCCGCAGAAAAATTCCTTGCCGATGAAGCGGCTCCATGCGGGATCGGTGGTAAGGTCGTCAGCGTCTTCGAGGTCAGGGATGGGTTCAAAGGTTACGGCAATGGTGTCGGAATCTTCGTAGCAGCGGAAGATAAGGGCATCGGCACCGAAGGCGAGGAGTATCTCCTCGCCTTCTCCGGTATCGTTGCTTAGGACTGCGGTCAGTTGCCTTCCCTGTGCCTGATGGAAGGGCTGCATCTCGTCATGCAGAGCAATCCCCGCGACCTTCTGTGCGTCGTTCATCTGTTAGTCCAGCTTTTCCGGTTCGATCTGGATATTCTTTTCGCCAGCGGCCTTCTTCTCCCAGTACTTCTTCACCCAGGCTTCGAAGGTTTTGCCGGCGGCGGTATCGCGGCCGCTGAAGTTCAGCGCAGCGATTTCGCTGTACGGAATGCTGCGGCGGCTCTTGTCTTCTCCCTTGGAGGGGATGACGCGGACCAACGAATCTTCCAACGACTTGCCCTGACGACGATCGTAAAGATAGCCCTCAATGACCTCGCCGGACTTGAGTGTCAGCGTGACATCGCCGCGATAGTCGAATGCCTTTTCGAGAGCATCCTTCACTTCAGCTTCCGTGGCGAGTTCAGGAATCCAGCCTTCGAGGTTCTCGCGGTCACGGCCTGCCATGACCTCAATCTGGTCGGGGCTGAGCTGCTGCAGTTCTTCAATCTTCAGGTGTTCCTGCTGTTCGGTTGCCATGCTTAGTCCCCCGCCACCAGCGATTCAGAATGGTTGACGCGCTCAGACTCAGCCGACAGGATGCCGGAGCCGATCTGCACAAGCTGACCGTGGTTGGTGGGCTTCCATTCATTCAGGTCTTTCATGGCCTTGGCGTCTTCATAGGTACCGCCGAACATGGCCTTTGCTGTAGCAATGAGGCCCTTCAGCGAACCGAAGGTGTAGTTCACGCCCGAAGCTTCATAGCCGGAGTGAACCATGCAGTTGGCGCAACGAGGATTACCGCTCTCCGTGCCGTAATTCGACCATTCGACCGTATCGATCAGTTCCTGGAAGGTGTCGGCGTAGCCGTCCTGCAACAGGTAGCAGGGCTTCTGCCAACCGAAGATGCTGAAGGTGGGCATACCCCACGGCGTGCAGGTGAGTTCGCGCTTGCCCATCAGGAATTCCAGGAAGATGGGGTTTGCGTTGAACTGCCAGCGCTTCTTGCGGTTCGACAGCAGGGCGCGGAACAGCTTGCGCGAGCGTGCGCGGCCGAGGAAGTGCTTCTGGTCCGGCGCCTTGTCGTAGGTGTAGCCGGGCGAGATCATCATGCTGTCCACGCCAGCGTCCATCAACTGGTCGAAGTGGCGGCGGACGGAGTTCGGGTCGGCACCGTCGAAGAGCGTGGTGTTCGTCGTTACACGGAAGCCCGCAGCCACAGCGGCGCGGATGCCTTCCATGGCGATATCGTGTCCGCCTTCGCGGCAGACTCCGAAGTCGTGGTGCTCTTTTTCACCGTCGACGTGCACGGAGAATGACAGATACTTCGACGGCTTGAAGAGGTGCAGCTTCTCCTTGAGCAGGAGCGCGTTGGTGCACATGTACACGTACTTCTTGCGGTCGATGAGGCCCTGAACGATCTCCGGCATACGCGGATGCAGAAGCGGTTCGCCGCCGGGGATGGACACCATCGGGACGCCGCATTCTTCAACAGCCTTGAAGCATTCCTCAGGGGTGAGTTCTGCTTTGAGGATGTGAGCGGGATACTGGATTTTGCCGCAGCCGGCGCAGGCCAGGTTGCAGCGGAAGAGCGGCTCCAGCATAAGCACGAGGGGATAACGCTTGCGGCCCGCGAGTTTCTGCTTAATGACGTATGTCGCCACCGTCCATGCCTGAGATACAGGAATTGCCATTGGTCTAAGTTCCTCCGGGGCAAAAGTCCCCAGCACTACAAAACTGGTGTTACGAAAATCTATTCTGCAGGAGCGCGCATCGCCTTATCGTAGGTCGTGAGCGCCAGCAGCGGGAAGTACTGCTTGTACAGGTGGTACCCCAGATAGAACACACGGGGGAATCCGGTGCCGGTGTAATAGCTTTCGCCGTTGCGGCCCGGGATAAGTTCGCTCCACGTGCCGTCTTCCTTCTGCTGGTTGACGAGCCAGCGAACACCCTTGGCTACCGAGTCAGAACGGGTGTCGCCACCTGCGAGAAGCGCGAGCAGAGCCCATGCTGTCTGCGATGGAGTGGACGGGCCGACACCGCGTGTTCCCGGATCGTCGTACGTGGCACACCACTCGCCCCATCCGCCGTCGTTGTTCTGCACGGAGCGAACCCATTCCACCGCCTGCTGCACGGAAGGCTCGTTCTGGTCGAAGCCAATGGCTTCCAGACCGCGCAGCACCAGGAAGGTGCCGTAGAGATAGTTCACACCCCAGCGGCCGAACCACGAACCGTCCGACTCCTGTTCCTTCAGGATGAACTGCACCGCAGCTTCCACGCGCTTGTCACGACGGGTGTAGCCGTAGGCAGCCAGAGTCTCCAGGATGCGACCGGTAATATCTACCGTCGGCGGGTCCAGCATCGCGTTGTGGTCGGCGAAGGGGATGTACTGGAAGATCATCTTCGTGTTGTCGCGGTCGAAGGAAGCCCATCCACCGTTCTTGCACTGCATGCCAAAGATCCAGTTGATGGCGCGCTGGGCGATCTCATGCTGCTGACGTTCATGCGGATGATCGACCGCCTTCAACGCGAGCAGCACTTCGCCTGTGTCGTCCACGTCGGGATAGTGAATATTGTTGTAGAAGAACGCCCAGCCGCCCGGCTCCACGTTCTTCACCTTCTGCGCCCAGTCACCTTTGTGGCGCGATTCCTTGCTGAACAACCAATCGGCGGCTTTGATCATGCGTGGATCGGTCGGTGCAACGCCAGCCGAACCCAATGCAGAAACCACCTGCGCCGTATCCCAGACGGGAGATAAGCAGGGCTGCATGCGGAAGGTCGGCGTAGGGTAATCCGGCTCGCCGTTCGGCTTGTCGATACCCAGACGCTCAAACTCGTCCATGGCACGGATCATCTGCGGATCGTCGAGCGAGTAGCCCAGATGACGCAGAGCGACAATCGCATTCAGCATCGCGGGATAGATCGCACCCAGTCCGTCCGAACCTTCAAAGCGCTCCAGCATCCACTGTTCTGCTACTTTCAGCGCCTTCTTGCGCAAAGGACGAATGTGCACACGCTCGGCCCAGTGCATCATGCGGTCAATAGCCAGGAAGAAGTTGCGCCATGAGACAAGATGCTTCTTGTCCCAGCGCAGATGCATATCCGCATTCTTGCGACCACCAACGAAGAGTTCGTCGATACCCTGTTCCGGCCGCAGCAGTTTCAGAGGCTTCTTCGCGTAGATGATCGACAGCGGTACCAGGATGTCGCGCGACCACGCGGAGATTTCATAGATATTGAAGTAAAACCAGTTCGGAAAGAGAACGATCTCCGGCGGAACCGCCGGAACGGCGTCGTAGTCGTACTGGCCGAAGGCGCAAAGATAGATCTTGGTGAAAGTATTGCACTCCACCACGCCGCCCTGCGACAGCACAGACTCGCGAGCCTTTACCATCACAGGATGCTCAGCCGACCAGCCCATCATCTTCAGTGCGTGATAGGCCTTGACGCCGTAGTTCACATTCGACGGACCACCGGGATAGACGCTCCATCCGCCGTCGTCGTTCTGATGACGAAGAATCTCGTTGGTTGCACGCTGTAACTTGCCCGGATCGCCGGTGCCGAGCAGCGTATGCATGAAGACGTAGTCTGCCTCCAGCATAACGTCGGCTTCCAGTTCACCACACCAGTGGCCGTCGGGTTGCTGCTGTCCCCAGAGCCAGTCTGAAGCTTTTTGTACTGCGGTACGAACGTGGTCAAGACCGAGATCGATTCGGCCAAAACGTGGCTGTGCCACGCCGGCCCTGGGTGCCGCAGACGATCCCGGGCTAGAAGATTGATCCTGCATTCCGATTAGACATGCTTTCCTGGCAAAGCGATTCTGCCTGAGATGGTTGCGGGAAGCATTTTATGTGCCTCCCGAGGCACTGCCTGAACTATGAAACCGGCGGAGCAGGCGTAATTGCCCGCACAATCTCCGGCGGCAGACCGAACCGGACATTCTCCGGCATCACTTCCACTTCTTCCACCGTACCGTAACCGATGCCTTGCAGATAGTTCACGACCTCCTGCACCAGCACCTCCGGCGCCGAGGCGCCTGCGGTAATCGCTACGCGCCCCACACCCTCAAGCCACTCGGGACGGATATCCTCCGCCTTGTCGATCAGGTAGCTCTTGGTTCCGAGGTTGATGGAAACCTCTACCAGGCGGTTGGAGTTCGAACTGTTCCTCGACCCCACCACCAGCACCAGGTCCGCGCCGTGGGCCACATTTTTTACCGCCGTCTGGCGATTCTCCGTGGCGTAGCAGATGTCCTGCGCGTGCGGCCCAACAATGCTGGGAAACTTCTTCTTCAGCGCCTCGATCATGTACTTCGCTTCGTCGAGAGAAAGCGTCGTCTGGGTAAGGTATGCCACCTTCTCCGGATCGGGCACCACCAGCGCCTCCACCTCTTCCACGGTAGAGACAACCTGGGTTACATCTGGAGCTTCGCCCTGTGTGCCTTCCACTTCCTCGTGGTCGCGATGGCCGACGAGTACCAGTGAATAGCCCTGCTTGGCAAACTTGATCGCTTCCACGTGAACCTTCGTAACCAGCGGACAGGTCGCATCGATGACCTTCAGACCGCGCTCCTTCGCGCGTTCCCGCACCGCAGGCGAAACACCGTGCGCGGAATAGATCACGCGCTTGCCCTCCGGAACCTCGTCCAGTTCGTTGACGAAGATCGCGCCCTTCTGACGCAGGTCGTCCACCACATAACGGTTATGCACAATCTCTTTACGTACATAGATCGGCGCGCCAAAAGTATCGAGGGCGATCTTTACGATATCGACTGCGCGAACCACCCCCGCGCAAAAGCCACGAGGCTTGAGCAGAAGCACACGCTTCTGCTGCGTGCTTTCATTTTCGTTGGAAACGAGAGGATCAAGGGTCAGGGTGCTCACGATAAAAGTATACCGCGAAGTTACTCCCCTGACCCTTATTTTGAACCTCTTATGGTGCAGATTACAGAACTGTCACAAACCCCCTTGGCGCAATATGGCGCCAAAGTCATTCCGCACGAACCAGGCCCTATTAACCTATAGCCTAAAGTTTTCCTCCACAGTCTTTGTGCGGGCATGTACAGGCAATGGCTGTTGGAGCCGCGGCGTCACTGCCTTCGCACTGCTTGGAGCAGTATTTACCCTCTGTCACCATGCAGGTGCATGGGGTATGGGCACACTTTCTGGGATTGTGAGACATGGGGATTCACCTCCTGCGGCCATGCCGCAATGATTAGGAGTATGTCTCCACAATGCCGGGTTGCCGAAGTGGCATCAGCTCTTAAAACTGTTTTTTAGCGACTGGCTTTCAGCATCTGTTCCGCGTGCTTCAGGCTGGTTTCAGTGACGGTTGCACCGGAGATCATACGGGCTATCTCGCCGGTGCGTTCCTCGTCTTTCATCTGCCGGATCTGGGTGCGCGTGCGTCCCTGCGATTCCGATTTCTCCACCAGAAAATGCTGGTCGGCAAAGGCCGCAATCTGCGGTAGGTGGGTGACGCAGAGGACCTGCTGATGCTTCGACAGGGACTTCAGTTTGGCGCCGACCGCCTCGGCTGCGCGTCCGCCGATACCGATGTCGATTTCGTCGAAGACCAGCGTGCGCGGTAGCGGAATCTTGCGCCGCGTGCGGTCTGCTCCGCCCTCTTCCACGGCTACTTTCAACGCCAGCATCACACGGCTCATCTCACCGCCCGAGGCAATCTCTTCCAGCGGCTTCAACGGCTCGCCCGTGTTCGTAGCGATCAGGCATTCCACGTGGTCCCAACCGGTGCCGGTCCAGAAACTCTGCTCCTTTTGCGGAGCCACTTCGACGCGAAAACGAACCTGCATGGCAAGATCGTTGATCTGCTGCTCGGCAAGTTTTTCCAGCTTGCGAGCAGCCGCCATGCGAGCTTCTGTAAGGTCTTCGGCAACGCAGGTGTAGATATGTTCGCATTCAGCAAGTTTCTGCTTTGCCTCGGCGATTAGCGTCTCGCGGTTTTCCACCTCGGAGAGCTTCTGCGCTACGTCTTCACCGTAGGTAATGACTTCGCCCAGCGACTTGCCGTATTTGCGTTTCAGGCGATCCAGCAGCGCGAGACGGTCTTCAATTTCGGCCAGCCGTTCCGGCGATGCGTTGATATTCTCCGCGTAATGCCGCGTGGTGGAACTAATGTCGGCAACGATAGCGCGCGCATTCGCAAGCTGCGTTGCGGATTCGGTGAAGGTTGTGTCGTAGCGTGCAAGTTCTTCGAGATGTTTCTGTGCTGCTGCGAGCGTGGTCTCCGCGCTGCCCTCGTTTTCGTAGAGCACTTCATGCGCATTCATCGCAGCGGTGTATAGCTTTTCCGCATTGGCCAGCACACGCTTTTCGGCTTCGAGTTGTTCGTCTTCTTCCGCCGATGCAATGTTCGCTTCGGCAATTTCATTACGCTGAAAGCTCCACAGGTCCACCATGCGCAGGCGCTCCTGCTCGTCGGCGCTCAGACGGTCAAGCTCTTCGCGTGCATCGCGCCACATGGCATAGGCTGTGCGCATGTTTTCGCCCACTTGTGCAACGTCCAATCCCTTGCGCGTCTTGAGTCGCGTACGCAGATCAATGACGAGTTCTTTTCCCAATGCAGGCGAGGTGTGAATACCGGCAAAACGATCGAGCAGGCCACGCTGCTGCGCCTGGTCGAATGCACCCATGGTTTCAGCCTGCGAATGTACCAGCGCAAGCTCCGGCGCAAGATGGCGGAGCACAGCAACCGTGGCAGGCTGATTATTTAAAAACACGCGCCCCTTACCGTTGGCATTCACCTCACGGCGCAGAAGAATCTCGGTTCCTTCCACGTCGATGCCGTTGACTTCGAGAATGGCCTCCGCTCCGGCAGTGCTTTCAAACACGCAGGAGACAACAGCCTTTTCCGCGCCGTGACGCACTACATCGCTGGCGGCTCGTCCGCCCATCAGCAGCGCCAGAGCGTCTACAAGAATCGACTTACCCGCGCCGGTTTCGCCTGTCAGCAGGTTCAGTCCGCTGCCAAAGGTTGCTACCGCGTGGTCGATGACCGCATAATTTTCAGCCCGAAGCTCCAGGAGCATCTTCGCCCTCTCTTCGCGCAGAGAATAGCACGTCTCTGCTTCAATACAGCGATTTTCCTCGATAAGGAGGTTTATCCATTGTGTTCGAGCAGGCCGGCTGCAAAAAAGTATTTCTTTTTCCGCACCTCGGAAGGTTCTTCCATACCTTTCCGCAGCGTAAGAGTCGATACACTGCGAGCAAGCTATGAGCCTTCTTCTTACGCTTCTGTTTCAGGACGATGCCCCGATTTCCGCACCTCCCGCCGCATCCAGCTCGGCATTGATGGAGATGCTGCACAATTCCGGCCCCGTTGCGCTGTGCGTGCTTGCATTGCTGCTGGTGCTCTCGATTGTGTCGTGGACCATCATGCTAAGCAAGTGGAGCGCGTTTCGCCGCGCCCGTACCAAGGGCCAACAGTTTCTGCGTGCCTTTCGCAAGTCCAGCCGGTTGAGCGAAATCTCGTCGGTGGCCGACAGCTATAAGCCGTCGCCGTTGGTCAACGTTTTTTCAGAGATCGTTGACGAGTATCAGCGTCAGACCGGCGGACGCGGCACTCCGCGCAATCCCGTGGCTGTCGAGCGTGCCGCACAGATTGCCAGCAGCGAAGCGATGACCGATCTTGAGTCGCAACTCACGTGGTTGGCGACGATCGCGGCAGTGGCTCCGTTTGTGGGTCTTCTTGGAACCGTGATGGGTATTGTGGATGCATTTCATGGCCTGGGAACGCAGGGCGCTGCAACTCTGCGCGCCGTTGCGCCGGGCATCAGTGAAGCCCTGATTACAACGGCAGCCGGTCTCGTCGTGGCGATCCCCGCAGTAGTCGGCTATAACCAGTTGACCGCCAACGTGAAGGACTTTGGCGCACGCATGGATGACTTCGCGCGCGAGTTGCTGAATGCGCTGGAGAATGCCGCAGCAGCCACACCGCAGGCGCAACCGAACGACGAGCGTCGCCGCTCTGTCTCGACGAACTAAGGTTTTAGGAGAAAACCATGGCCTTCTCCTCCGGAGGAAGAACCCGGTCCTCGCTTGCAGAGATCAACATTACGCCGCTGGTGGACGTGGTGCTGGTGTTGCTGCTCATTTTTATGCTGACGGCGCCGGTATTGCAAAGCGGCATAGAGGTTGCCGTGCCGCAGACACGCACAGTGAATCAGCTCACCGAAGAACGCACAGTTGTCACTATCGACCACGATCAGCGCGTCTTCCTGCAGGACAAGCCTGTAAGCCTCGATACACTGCCCGGATTGCTGCGCGGCAAGGGCGATCCATCGAAGAAAGTGATCTATCTGCGCGCCGATCAGAAGGTGCCCTTCGGCGCATTCGCCTCTGTCATGGACGCGGTGAAGCAGGCAGGCATTACCAACATCAGCATCGTTACGCGTCCCATCGAAAAGTAAAAGAGAAGTCAGAGTTTTATGTCCGTTACGCTTTCACCAGACCGTTTGGAACAACGCACCCCCAAGAACCTGGCGGTGTCCGTGGTGTTGCATGCGGTGGTGATCGGCGGCCTTCTGACGGCGGGTTATGTGTTTCGCAATCACGGTGAAAAGTGGGGCGATAAGGCAGACGTTGCCGGTGCCGTGCAGGCGACCATGGTGAACTCTATTCCTTTGCCTCCGCGTGTGCAGCCCAAGGACGACAACGTTCTGGCCAGCGAAAATCCCAGCCCTGCTCCTCCTCCACCGAAGCCCGCAGCGGAACCGCCGCCGAAGCCGACCGATATCCCTGTTCCGCTGAAGCAGCCGGATAAAAAGACTCCGCCGCCGAAGGCAGATACGAAACCCGCGCCCGTGCCACCGCAGCATCCGCAGCCGACGAAAACACCGCCAGACAAGGCAACTTCGGGTGAGACTGCCGGTGTACGCATGGCTATGACTTCGGTAGAGAATCGCGCAGGTACATCCGCAGTAAACGTTGCAGATTCGGCCTTTGGAGAGAGGTATGCATTTTACGTGCGTCAATTAACCCAGAGAGTGGCGCAGCAGTGGTACACGCAGTCGCTCGACACCGGCGCACAGGGACATCGTGTCTGGATCAGCTTCCGGGTGAATCGCGACGGCTCGCCTTCCGACATCCAGATAGCAAAACCCAGCGGCGATGCAACCCTGGATTCAAGCGCTCTGCGCGCCGTACAGAGGATCGACACCTTCGGTCCGCTACCCGACGGATACAACGGTTCCTTCATCAACGTGCAGTATTATTTCGATCCAAAGTAAAACCCCGCGGGGAGAAACGGAGTGCATCGACGCATGCACAGTATCGGCGAACCATTAGAGCAACACTCTCGGGATGCGTTCCTGCCGTTTTTGCGTCTACCATGGATAGCGATGGCGAATTGCGAACGTTCTTCTCTCGTCACCTTTGCGGCAGCTTCGGCGCTTGCCCTCGTGTCTCTCCTGTCCCCTTCGTTGCGGGCGCAGGACAACGTGTTTACCGGCACCAACACCGGCGTGGAACGCATCCGTATTGCGGCTGCGGATTTCCGCGCAGGTTCCGGCGATGCAGGCAGCCTGAAGCAGACATTCGACTCCGTTCTCTTCAGCGATCTGCAAAATGCTGGTGTCTTCGACATGGTGTCGAAGAGTATGCAACCGCAGGCACAGCCGGCTTCTCCCAAGGAAGTGCAGTTGAACCAATGGAGCGCTGAGCCCGTAAATGCGGCGTACGTTGCCTTTGGCACCATTGCCTCCGAAGGCGGCCGCGTGGTCGTGAACGCGTGGGTCGATGACACGCATAATACGCAGTATCCGCAGGTCATCGGCAAGCAATACACGGAACCCGCAGGCGACGCTGGTGCCCGCACCATCGCGCACAAGTTTGCCGATGAAATTATTCTGCGCCTGGGCGGAGGTATTCCCGGCATCGCTGAAAGCAAGATTTATTACGTGCGTGCGGCGGGCGGCTCGAAAGAGATCTGGGCGATGGACTACGACGGTGCAAATCCGCATGCGTTGACGCATCTGGATACGGTGTCGATTTCGCCGCGTGTTTCGCCCGATAATTCGCGCGTAGCATTCTCCTCATTGGGCCGCGACGGTTTCCAGATTCGGATGTTTTCCCTTCTGCTGAACCGCACCATTTCGTTTCCATCAGGTAGCGGCACGAACCTTTCTCCGGCGTGGTCGTCGAACGGGCAGCTTGCATACTCCTCTTCGCGCACCGGTGATCCGGAGATTTACGTGACCGATGCCAACGGCAACGGAGCGCGCCGCATCACCAACTCGCGTGGTCCCGATGTTTCGCCCACATGGAATCCCAAGACAGGTTCTCAGCTTGCATTCATCAGCGGCCGTACCGGATTGCCGCAGGTATACATCATGGATTCCGACGGCACGAATCTGCAACGCATGACCGATGGCGGTTATGCCACCAGCGTTTCATGGTCGCCCAACGGCCAGTTCCTGGCCTTCGCCTGGAACCGTAAATACGGCCCCGGAGCACCCGGCGGGCAGGACGTTTACGTCATGGAAATTGCCAGCAAGCGCTGGATTCAATTGACCAACGGCATCGGCCGTTGCGATTTCCCTTCCTGGTCGCCTGATGGACGGCATATCGTATTTGCAGTGGGTTCAGGAGCACGTGCCGAGGTCTGGTCCATGCTGGCGGACGGCACCGGCAAACATCGCCTGGCCGGTACCGGCAGCGATATGCCCAACTGGAGTTTCCGCTGACATTCGTCAGCAATGAAAAAGATTTTAAGGAGATACGATGATTTCTCACACGACTCGCGCTTCCGCGCTTTTGACTTTTGCTACTGCTTCGATGCTCTTGCTTGGCGGCTGCCATAAAAAAGAGAGCACACCTCCGCCCTACGTCGCACCGCCCGCAGCTGCCGCCGAGGCGCCCACGGCAACGCTGGAAGCATCGCCCGCAACCATCGACCTTGGGCAGTCCGTGGTACTTACGTGGCACACGACCAACGCAACGTCAGCATCGATTGACGGTATAGGTTCGGTCAACCTGAACGGCACAATGAACGTAACTCCGTCGAACTCGACCAACTTCCACCTCGTGGCCACCGGCGACGGCGGCACAGCCGATGCGAACTTCCGCGTAACCGTACGCGTGCCCGCACCCCCTGTAGCCGATACCGGCACCTCCAGCAACCTGCCCGACGATGCCACCTTCCACGCTGCTGTGCCCGATATCTTCTTCGGATACGACAGCTACGACGTGGATGGAGCCGGTCAGTCTGCCGCGCAAAAGGCTTCAAGCTACCTCGTACAGCATCCGAACATTCGCGTTGTCATCGGTGGTTACTGCGATGAGCGTGGTTCGGCTGAGTACAACCTGGCTCTCGGTGAGAACCGCGCCACTGCCGCTAAAACAGCGCTGGTAAATGGTGGAGTGCCTGCCGACCGCATCCGTGTTATCTCCTACGGCAAGGAAAAGCAGTTCTGCACCGAGCAAAGCGAAAGCTGCTGGCAGCAGAACCGCCGAGCTCAGTTCAACCTGGACCGCTAAACAGCACATGCTGTTTCGGTTCATGCGATGTAGCGAAATGGCGGGTTTCCACGTGAACCCGCCATTCTCATTCTTCTCTTGAGAGGAGGAGTGTTATGGTTTCAAGGTTTCGTCTGGCTCCCGTGGCACTGGCGCTGACCGCCGTCCTGTTGTCGGCTCCCGCACCGGCACATGCAGCCAACAAGGACATGATTCAACTGCAAACCCAGGTGCAGGCATTACAGGACGCAGTGGCACGTCTGCAACAGTCTAACGACGAACGCATGGGTGTCATGAAAGACCTCGTCCAGCAGACAACCGACGCCGTGAACAAGATGGCGTTGACCATGGACGCGGTCCAGCGCCAGATGCGTGCGCAGAGCGACAGCAGCGGCAAAACAACGGAGACGCTCTCCGGCCAGATGCAATCGTTGAACGACTCTCTGGATGAGTTGAAAGCACGCCTGGCGCGCATTGAACGCAGCATGACCGACGTGCAAAATGCGCAGCAATCCATGAGCGCCCGCATGGACTCCGGTGCAACGCCGTCGTCAGCTGCACCCGATGCCGCAGGTGCAGCACCGGCACCTGTCCCACCGCCAACCACACGCGGTGGTAAACCCTCCGCTGCCACTCCTGCGGCCGCACCGCCAGTCGCAGGCGCGGCTCCTGCGGCACCTCCCGTGGAAGATCTCTATCGCACTGCGTTCAGTGATTACAACGGAGCCAAGTATCCACTGGCATCGAACGAGTTCAACGACGTCATCAAGTACTATCCTGAATCGAATCTGGCTGGAAATTCGTACTTCTATCTTGGCGAAATCGCATACAAGGCCGGACGTTTCCCTGCTGCATCCAAGTATTACGACAAGGTGCTCGAAGAGTATCCCGGCAACCAGAAAACAGCAGTCGCCCAGTTGCGCAAGGGCGAATCATTACTCGCGCAGAAGCAGAACGATGCAGGCATCCGCGAATTGCGTTCGCTGGTACAGCGTTTCCCCAACTCGCAGGAAGCAAGCGCTGCACGCACGAAGCTTGGCACATTGGGAGTCCGCGTCCGCTAACCGGATAACACTCTCTAAACAAAATGCCCGGCACATCACCGGGCATTTTCTTATCTGTTTAAAGCGCAATCAGGCATGCATGCCGTTAAGCAGCCGTGTAATCTCTTCCGCACGCTCGGCTGTAACCGGCAGCAGAGGCAAACGTGGCCTTCCCCCAAAATAGCCGGAAAGTTCACTGGCGTACTTAACAGCTGGAATATCCCACAGCGCAATCCCCTTCTCCGCTTCATACAACCGTTGCTGCTTGTTCTCAAGCAGTCTGGGATCGCCATCCTTCCACGCAGCCCATACCTCGTATGCAGCCTGTGGAACCGATGCAGCCAGCGGCATGGCCACTGCCTGTGTATCCGAGCCAAGGGCTTTGCCTGCATCCTTCGTCACTCCCCATACAAGCTGAAAACCCACGTCTTTACTGCGTGTTTTCAATGCAGGCACAGGAGGAGCAGTCGCCACGGCAGCGCCACCACTCAACGTTGCTGCATCCACAAAACTTCCACCCACAACTGTAGTCGGCTCTTCCGCAATCAGCATTCTTCCAGTAGCCGCGGTAAAGGTGATGGTGGTTGTAACCGTTCGCTTCACCTGCGCGGTGAGTTCACGAATTTGCGCGATGCGTTCCACTTGTCCGCTTTCATCCAGCAGTCCCACAACGTTGGGATGCTCAGCCAGTCGCTGTATCAACTTGGTCGGCAATGCAGGCCGATCCGCCGACGAATGCAGCACCACAGGCAATGGCGAAGCATCGGCAATCGCTTCGAAGTAAGTCCACGCCGCGGACTGTGGTGTGTTCTCCTGCCACAGCAGCGAACTGTATTCCAGCGGAGCCGACAATAGCGCCAGATCGAAACGCGTAGCAGCAGCTTCCTTGGCCAGCGCAATCGATTCGTTCACCGAAGGCAGACCAATCCCAGCAGTCAAAACTTTATCCTTTGCCGCTTCTTTGCCAACCGTTTCCAACACCTGAAAGCGTTCCTGCGAAGAAAGAGATGCGATTTCACTGTTCGAACCAAGTGCAATGAGTCCACTCACCGGTGTCAGTGAATATCGTCGAACATTGTGCTCCAGTTTTCGCACATAGAGGCGCCCATCTGGATAAAAAGGAGTGGCAAGCGGAACATGAACACCAATAAGCAGCATCTTTCCATGTTATCGTCATCGCTCACACAACCCAAGCATGCAACATCCACACGGTCATCTCTGTTGTGGAGCAAAAGCGAAACTATCCCTTTCGTGTTGCAAGCATTGGCTCTGTGAATGACATACCGACACACAAAACCCGCCGTGGAATCGGCTACACTGAAGTTCTGTGCCCGGGTGGTGAAATGGCAGACACAGCGGACTTAAAATCGTAAAAGTCCACGCCTTCATTACTTATATCTATAAGATAAATAAACACTTATTCGCAATAGGCAACGCTCTCAAGGCTGACGCAACCCTTACACATTTTTCGTGATATTCATGAAGTGTGTGGAGGTGAATGTTCATGTCCGAACGGTTCACGATCCTCGGCGGCAAGGTACACATCTACCGGCGTCCCAATAGCTCAAGCTGGCAGTGCGCGAGCTTTCTGGCGGGAAAGAATCGACGCACAACCACCAAAGAAGAAAGTCTGTCGAAGGCCAAAGAGGTAGCTGAAGACTGGTACTTGCAGCTACGCGGCAAGCTCCGCGATGGAGAATTGCAGGGCGGCAAGCTATTTCGAGAGGCCGCGAAGGTTTATCTCCGCGAGTTCGACATCATTACGCAGGGCCAACGTAGCCCCACATACACGCGGGGCCAGCACGCGCGTACCAACAACTATCTAGTTCCGTTCTTCGGGAATATGGCCCTTCCTGAAATCACAGCGGGCAAAGTGAGTGAGTACCGCATCCAGCGACTCGAAATGTGCAAGGCTCTCCGGGGCAAGCCTCCGGCGCGGAACACTATGCATCAGGAGATCGTCACCCTCCGCCAGATTTTCAAGACGGCGTTGCGACATGGATGGATTGACCACCTGCCCGATTTGTCAGAGCCATATCGCTCGTCTCCGAAAATCTCTCATCGTGCATGGTTCTCTCCCGAAGAATACAAGCAACTTTACGAAGCCACGCGCAAGCGTGCGCAACATCCCAAGCAGCCCCGCTTCCAGTGGGAAGCGGAACAGCTTCACGATTACGTTCTATTTTCCGCCAACACTGGCCTTCGCCCCGACGAGGCGATGCGTCTCCAGTTCCGCGACGTAAAAGTAGTCGAAGACGAGGACAGCGGGCAGACCATTCTGGAGATCGAAGTTCGAGGAAAGCGAGGAGTTGGTTATTGCAAGAGTACGGCAGGGGCAGTGCGTCCATTCGAGCGCCTGAAGGCCCGTCCGCGTCCCGCAGGCGGGCCGGGGCGTAAAGGAAGCCGCAAAAACATGGGTGACTGGCAGCAGCCCGGAGCAACTGACCTCCTGTTTCCAAAATGGTCACGCGATTTGTTCAAAGCCATTCTTGAGGAAGAGAAATTGCAGGTTGACCGCGAGGGCAACCCGCGAACCGCGTATAGCCTTCGTCACACGTACATCTGCTTGCGCCTTCTGGAAGGAGCTGACATCTACCAGATCGCTAAGAACTGCCGGACAAGCGTGGAGATGATCGAAAAATACTACGCTTCTCATCTGAAGACACAACTCAATGCTTCGGCCATCAATGTGATGAGGCCACGTCCGAAGAAAGCTGTGTCGAAGAAGGGGCCGCGTAGAGTTGAGGCTCCGCCATTGGCCGATGCAATGTAGTGGCTTATCATGAGTTGTGGCGATTCATGCGGGCGTGGTGAAATCGGCAGACACAGCGGACTTAAGGAAATTGAGTGCCCGCCGGGAAACTGGCGGAGTAGAACTGCTCAAATTCGGGGAAACCTAAAAAGGCAATCCCGAGCCAAGCCTGGAAAGAATTCCGGGAAGGTGTAGAGACTAGACGGGCAGCACCTGACCCTTGCGGGATGGTGAAGGTATAGTCCAGACCACGAACCCGCCGCTGGCGGGGCGGCGAAAGCCGAAGTGGTATGAAAATCCGCAGACCCTAACAGGTCGTGGGGGTTCAAGTCCCCCCGCCCGCACCACATACCTTTTGCATTTGCCCGGATGGAACCATCCGGGTTTGCTTTTAGCACCGGATCAGGGCCGCTCCGGCCCGTTTTGATCCGGTGCGTCTCTGCATACGAACGTATGCCGTTAGAGCCTGCGAAGGCAGCGGCATCTGGGTTTCGACAGCGTGGCGCGGTGGTCGGTATCCTTGAGATGCAAAAGAGTTTGTCTATGGTGCTTGACTGATCGAAGCACCCAAGGAAGGTTTGCCCCGTTGAACGCGGTTGAAATTGAAGAAGCGATATCGCAGCTTGCAGAACAGCCGTTTGATGCTGCGAACTTTCCGTATGCCTTTCTTGAAGCCTTCGGCAACAAGGAGACGACGATCAAGCGGCTGCGCGCCGGTGTGACGAACAAGTCCGACCGTGGCGGTGTTCTCCAGACCGGAAGCATTCACATTGCCACATGCAATGCGGGGCAGGTTACACAGACGCTGCGGGTGCTGAAGGAAAGCCCTGCGACTACCAAAGCTAAGGCGAAGTTTGTTCTGGCAACCGATGGTGTGGACTTCGAGGCCGAAGACCTGGCGGGCGGGGAGACCGTTGCCTGCACGTATGAGGACTTCCCCAACCATTTCGGCTTCTTCCTGCCGCTGGCCGGTATTACTACCGTCCAGCAGATCAAAGAAAACTCGTTCGACATTCGCGCGACGAGTCGGATGAATCGACTCTATCTGGAGTTGCTCAAAGACAATACTGAATGGAGTAAGCCAGAACGTCGCCATGACATGAATCACTTCATGGCTCGGCTTATCTTTTGTTTTTTCGCCGAAGATACGGGCATCTTCGGCAACCATCTGTTTACTGAAACCGTCGAGAAGTTCAGTGCGAAAGATTCAACTAACACGCATGAAGTGATTAGCACCATATTCCGCGCGATGAATACGAAAATCGAGGAGTGGGCTACGGCTGAGTTGCCGCGATGGGTGAACGATTTTCCATACGTAAACGGCGGATTGTTCTCAGGCACAACAGATGCACCACGCTTCAGTAAAATCGCGCGCTCTTATCTCCTGCACATCGGAAATCTAGATTGGACAAAAATCAATCCTGACATCTTTGGCTCGATGATCCAAGCGGTTGCTGAAGACGAGGAACGCGGCGAGCTTGGAATGCACTACACGAGCGTTCCCAATATCCTGAAGGTGCTAAATCCTCTCTTCCTCGATGATCTTCGGGCGCGCCTCGAAGAAGCGAGAGATAATCCTCGGGCTCTCTTAAACCTCCGCAATCGAATGGCAAAAATTCGTCTTTTCGATCCCGCTTGTGGTTCTGGAAACTTCCTTGTCATCGCTTACAAGGAGATGCGTGCGATAGAGGCTGAGATCAACCGTCGTCGTGGTGAAGTGGAACGCCGATCTGACATTCCGAAGACCAACTTCCGCGGAATCGAGCTAAGAGATTTTCCTGCGGAAATCGCACGCCTCGCGCTCGTCATCGCCGACTATCAGTGCGATGTCCTTTATCGGGGTTACAAACTCGCGCTAGCTGAGTTCCTTCCACTAAAGAAAGACAACTGGATTACGAGCGGGAACGCCTTACGGCTTGACTGGTTGAGCATCTGCCCTCCTACAGGCACCAGTGTTAAATTGCAGGCGACCGACCTTTTCAGTACGCCATTGGATCAGGCTCAGATTGACTTCGAAAATGCGGGCGGCGAGACGTACATCTGCGGAAATCCGCAGTTTAAAGGCGCTAGGAAGCAGACGAAGAATCAAAAGCAAGATATGGAGTTCGTATTTGGCGGTGGCAACGAATACAAAGACTGCGATTACGTGGCGGCCTGGTACTTGAAGGCTGCCGAGTTCATTCAATGCTGTGATGCGGTATTTGCGTTCGTATCTACAAGTTCGATTAGCGAGGGTGAGCAAGTAGCTCATATCTGGACGCGCCTTTACAGTCTCGGTTGTCATATAACCTTCGCTCATCGAGGATTCAAGTGGCGAAACAACGCCTCAAATAATGCAGTAGTCCAATGCGTAATCATTGGCGTGGGGAGATCGAAGCCCCCCAAGTGCCTTTTATATGAGAACGAGATGAAGCGTGAGGTTGAATCTATTTCTCCGTACCTAATTGCTGGTTCGGAGAAATATGTCAGCAGTTATGAAAAGCCGCTGTCCCAGGAACTCAGTCCGATGGTCATGGGTAGCATGGCGCGTGATGATGGAAATCTAATTCTCACAATAGACGAGGCCGTTGCCCTATGCGAAGCGCACCCAGAATCTAAAGTGCTAATTCGGAATGTTCTCGGATCTCAAGAACTCATCCATGTTCGCAATAGACAGTGCTTGTGGATCGAGGATGAGAGTATTGGGCTCGCTCAATCAATACCCGAGGTCCGAGAGAGGATAGAACGAGTCAGACAGTTTCGCGTCGCATCGTCCGCAAAGACGACGCGGGGATACGCTTCTATTCCTCACAAATTTGCTCAGAGGGCACACAAAAATGCGCTTGCGATGATTATTTCAGCAACTTCATCAGAAGAACGTGAGTATATTCCGGCGGACATTTTGGATGAAGGTAATATCATCACGAACGCCGCTTATGCGGTTTATGGACCCTCAATTTGGGAACTAGCGATAGTGATCTCAAGGCTTCACATGGTGTGGGTGGCGACTGTGTGTGGGAAATTAGAAACCAGGCTTAGGTATTCATCCTCGTTAGGGTGGAACACCTTTCCGTTGCCGCAGTTGACCGATAAGAATAAGAACGACCTAGCGAAGAGCGCGGAAGATATTCTGTTAGCGCGTGAGCATCATTTCCCATCCACTATCGCCGATCTCTACGACCCTGAGCACATGCCAGAAGACCTGCGTCAGGCGCATGAGCGCAATGATGAGGTGCTGGAGCGTATCTATATTGGCCGCCGCTTCAAGAATGACACCGAGCGGCTAGAGAAACTGTTCGATCTTTATACGAAGATGTCTGAGTCGGCTGCACCGGCAAAGAAAGGAAAGGTGAAGTCAGACGCATGAGCTCTGAAGCGAAGATCATTCCATCTGTTTCCGTTACCTACGCGCGCAACGGCAGTTCAACGAAGTCGAATGCGCTGGGCATGCGGCCCATGCAGGAGCGCGCCTATGAGAAGCGCGGTGAGCAGTTTCTTCTCCTCAAGTCGCCTCCGGCATCCGGCAAGAGCCGGGCGCTGATGTTCATTGCGCTCGACAAAATCATGCATCAGGGTTTGAAGCAGGCGATCATCGTTGTGCCGGAGCGCTCCATTGGCGCGAGTTTCAACGACGAGTCGCTGACGAAGTATGGCTTCTGGGCAGACTGGCATGTCGATCCGAAGTGGAACCTTTGCAATGCCCCAGGCGGCGAGAATGGCAGCAAGGTAAAGGCCGTTGGTGCATTTCTTGAGAGCGACGACAAGGTCTTGATTTGCACGCACGCGACATTCCGCTTTGCCGTGGATGAGTATGGCGTGGAAGCCTTCGATGACCGCTTGATTGCGATTGATGAGTTTCACCATGTCTCTGCGAACCCGGACAACAAACTCGGTGCTCACCTCGGGCAATTCATTGCACGTGACCGGGTGCATATCGTGGCGATGACAGGATCGTACTTCCGTGGCGATGCGGAGGCTGTGCTGTCTCCGCAGGATGAAGAGAAGTTCGATACCGTCACCTATACCTACTACGAACAACTCAACGGTTACGAACATTTGAAGCAGCTCGACATGGGCTACTACTTCTATAGCGGTTCGTATATCGAGGACATTCCGCAGGTTCTTGACCTGTCAGAAAAAACGATCATTCACATTCCTAACGTCAATTCGCGTGAAAGCACGAAGCGCGGTAAGACAACAGAAGTCAGTGAAATCATGGGGGCGCTCGGAAGCTGGGAGGGCAAAGACCCTGAAACCGGCTTTGACCGCGTGCGTGTGGCGAATGGGGATGTATTAAAGATTGCCGACCTGGTAGATGATGGCCCGGAAAGACACGCCAAGGTGCTGGCTTCACTGAAAGACCCGGCGCAAAAGCATAACCGCGATAATGTCGACATCATCATTGCTCTCGGCATGGCGAAGGAAGGCTTCGATTGGATTTGGTGTGAACACGCACTGACCATCGGCTATCGGTCGAGTTTGACGGAGATTGTGCAGATCATTGGACGCGCAACACGCGACGCTCCCGGCAAGGTTCGCGCTCGGTTTTCCAACTTGATAGCCGCGCCGGATGCCTCGGATGAGGCCGTGACGGAAGCAGTGAATGACACACTGAAAGCCATTGCAGCCAGCTTGCTGATGGAGCAGGTGCTTGCGCCACGCTTTGAGTTCAAGCCCAAGAATCCAGAGAATAGCCCTGCGCTTGGCTACGATTATGGCGAAGGCGGATATGATTCGGGCAAATGCAATGTCGGCTTCAATGAGCAGACGGGACGCTTTCAGGTTGAAATCAGAGGACTGGCCGAGCCGAGGAGCATGGAGGCTGCGCGCATCTGTCAGGAAGACTTGAATGAAGTGATTGCGGCTTTTGTTCAGGACAAGACTGCGGTGGAGCGTGGCTTGTTTGATGAGGAACTGGTGCCGGAAGAACTGACTCAGGTTCGCTTGGGCAAGATCATCAAAGATAAATATCCGGAGTTGGATGCGGACGACCAAGAGGCGGTACGTCAGCACGCGATTGCCGCGCTGACGATAACTCAGCAAGCGAAGAAGGAAGTTCTGGGGGGCACGTCAGAACCAGCGGCGAACACGGCTCTCATTGACGGTGTACGTCGATTTGTAAATGTCCGCGACTTGGATGTTGACCTTATCGACCGCATCAATCCATTTGGTGAAGCCTATGCGATCCTCGCAAAGGCCATGAACGAGGACAATCTGAAACAAGTTGCCTCAGCCATCTCCGCGAAGAAAACAAAGTTGACTCCGGAAGAGGCAAAGGAACTAGCAATCCGTGCTGTGAAATTCAAAAAGGAACGTGGCCGGATTCCGGCTATTGATTCTCAGGACGCCTGGGAACGACGGATGGCGGAAGGAGCTGCCGCGTTTGTACGCTACAAGGATGAGGGCCGTTATGAGCGAAATTGATCTCGATGAACTACGCTCAGAACTCAGTGACTTTGCGCAGCCGGAGAAGAAGGGTGGCCGTTCTCCTCAAGAAGAGCGCATCATTGCGGGCTTTGAGGAGATACAGCGGTTTGTAGAGAAGCATGGGCGTACGCCCATGCATGGAGAAGATCACGAAATCTTCGAGCGGCTGTATGCTGTGCGTCTTGACCGGCTGCGTTCGATAGCGGAGTGCCGTGCTCTGCTCGCGCCGCTAGACCATCAAGGCTTGCTCTCAGGTGGGGAAACTGTTGTAGACGCTTCGCATGATGCGATTGACGACGAAGAATTGCTCGCCGAGTTGAAGGATATTCCAAGCGCAGGAAGCGTCACTGAGTTGCGCCACGTTCGCAAGAGTGTAGACAAGCGTGCTGCGGAGGAGATTGCAAACCGGACCGTCTGCGAGGACTTTGAGACGTACAAGCCGCTCTTTGAGAAGGTGCAGCGGGAGCTACAGTCCGGCGTTCGTGAATCCATTCCAGTTCAGACGATGGATCAGATCAAGATGGCCGAGATTCAACAAGGCCAATACTTTATTGTCGGCGGTCAGATTGCTTATGTTGCTGAAGTAGGAGAGGGCTTCAAGACTGGCTACGACCGCCGCGATAGCCGCTTGCGCGTTATTTACGACAATGGGACAGAAAGCAACATACTGATGCGATCGTTCCAGCGATCTCTGTATCCCGATAAAGAACAAGCTGGCCGCATTATCACCAACCCTGACATGGGGCCGCTGTTTGCGAGTGAACAGACCGAAGATGATTTGGCGAGTGGAACGATTTATGTTCTTCGCAGCAAATCAGAGCATCCAGTAGTCACTGCGAATCGCGCTGTTCTGCATAAGATTGGCGTGACGGGAGGCAAGATTGAGACGCGCATTGCCAATGCAAGCCTCGATCCAACCTTTTTGATGGCTGGCGTGGAAGTGGTTGCCACGTATCAGCTATTCAATATCAACCGCGTAAAACTCGAAAATGTTATCCATCGTGTATTCGGTCCTGCTCAGATGGATATTGAAATTCAAGATCGGTTTGGCAATCCAGTCAAGCCACGCGAGTGGTTCCTTGTGCCGCACTTTATTGTGGATGAGGTTGTTGATCGTATTAAGGATGGAACAATTACACGGTTTGTGTACGATCCCAAAAGCGCGCGACTTGTTCGCGTGGAAGTTTGATCCAAAGCATACGAGTACTATCTCAATAGCGAGTCTTGCGAAAGAATCGCTCTGACGGCAATAAATCTTCTGCCTCGTCGTCGGTACGGCCATCGGACCGACTGACGTTTTCCTCTGGCTCAGGCAGCGACTCGGTGGAGAGGACAGTCAACACTCGACCATAGGAGCCCAGGCCGATCACTTCCTCTGTGAGTTCATAGTCGGTTCCGTCAAACCAATCCTCAAGGCTGCTCACTCCCTCTACAGCCCGGGCTTGTGCAATGTTCACTGCGTCCAGCCCGAAACTGAACGTGGGGGTGCCCTGTGGCACGCGCATCCCTTTCTTCAACCACGTAAGGCCGCGATAAGCCCGGAAAGTTGGAGACATCACTGAGAAGAGGACTCTTTGTTCCGCAGACAATACGACGGCAACTGGATCTCGCGAAAGACGCGCATAGCGGATTGCCGTCGAGGTTAGGGACATTTCGCAGAGTGAGGCCAAGGCCAGAACGGAGTTCATACCAATCCGAAATTGCGCGGACGCTTTGCTAAATAATTTCTTCGGCATTAGTAAAGCTGCTGCGAATGCATCAGCCTCGCGTTCGTAGCGATTATCTGAAACGAAGCCGCTTACAGATACATGCGTCGATTGTCCGTCCCTAAAAAGATGGTTGACGTGCCCTTCTAAAAAGTAGTGCCCTAACTCATGCCCAACGGTGAATTTGCGATAACCAGGATTCTGAAATCTGCCGCTGTAGATGATTCCAAAAACATTGCCAACGCGCATCAAGCACCCGGAGATGCCTTCTTCAAGCGAACTCTTCTCCTCACAAAGGATGTCTTTGGTGGCAGCGATCCTGAAGGGGTCCACTGGCAATGAAGTGACCTTCAATTGCCCGAGAACATCTGTAGCGCAGGCTTCGGCTTTCCACCACGGATCAACTTCCACAGTTCAGCCCTTTTTGTTTTGCTCAGCTTTCTTGGCCAACATTTCTGCGAATGAGGTTAATGTATCCAAGTCGTTTTTGGACATGTTTTCAGCGTGCCTAAACAGTTGGTCGCGAACATTGCCAGTGAGTGTTGGCGAGTCCACGCGTCCTAACAAATAGTCGGTTGTAACATCGAGGGCATTCGATAGCGACTTGAGATTGTCGAATGACGGCGATCGCCGACCATTCTCGAAGTGCGAGACGGCTGAGGGCTGCAAGCCGGACTTGGACGCCAACTCCGATTGGCTCAAACCGCGCAGTTGACGAGCGGACTGAAGACGCGAGGCGAAAATTTCAGACATTTGACACTTGACGACCTATAGACGATTTCGTATAGTAAAAAGTGACGGATATGCCATGGGGCCACAGCCGTCAAATTTTGGGTCTTACCCTATACGTTCTCGTCATACTTTAGATGACAGATTGGATTTGGACAAGGCCGTCAAACAGAGAGGAAGTAGATTATGGCCAGTGTGTTTGTTGAAGCGCGTCCCAAGGGACGTCCCGAAGGTACCCGCATTGATGACTACGTAGTTGAGACTGCGGGTGATACCGTACTCGGTACGTTCTCCACTCAGAAGGCGGCAATTGATTGGGCCAAAGCGAAGGGCCACACGCCCCATGTCGCGCGTGTGCGTCATTTGAATGATAAGAAGCGACCCGACCATTGGCGTGCGGTCTAGGCGATGCGTTTACAAGGGGCTGCTGCCCATTCGGGCAGCAGCCCCCTTTGCATGATTCAGATAGGTCTCTCTCCGGATTGGCTAAGCGCACGACTCAAGTTCCCATAGAGGATGTCAGCACCGACAAACTATCGACGCGAAGAAACCCTTCATTAAAGGCTTTTGCCATAATTTTGCAGGAATGATGCCAGGACTCTTACCTTCGATTGTTAGAGCATAGTCTCCCGAACGGAAGCGTAATGTACCGCTCAGATTTGACAGCCCACGAAAGAGTGGGCGGAAACCAAAACCGCGCCCGCAAGATGATCCGTGGCGTGAAACTCCTTCCGTCAATGTCATCTGTAACGCTTGTCCATAGCTCGTGAGATTCGAGTACTCTGAACAACTTCGGAGGCTTTCGAGCACACCAATACCCCGATCTGCGAGCACAAATTCAAAGACGCCGGGTTCGCCTCTGAACGCGACAATTCCTGTAGCCGGGGCCTTCGAATGTTCGTAAATATTGCTCTGCATCTCGCCGATTGCTCCGACGAGCTGCGCACCCTCATCCCGTGAAAATCCCGCCTGCGTCGCGCAGTATTGAGCGGCCACGCCGAACTCTATCCACAGCGATTCGTCAGGCGGAGCTGTCGCATAAGTGCGGTAAAGTCCCATAGCCCTTGTATTCGGGCAGGTCCAGTAGTGTTTACGCTTTGCAAGACCTGCAATCAGCGAACTGGTACCGTTCAAATGCAACCACGCGGAATCACCAGGCCACGACATGAGACCCGACTTCGCAAGAAGCCCCAACTCGAAGATGGGACCAATCTCGGATGCGGCCATAGGCGGTAGCTCCGCTCGGAGCAGACCGCGCTCCGCGGCGAAGGCCAAGCCATCGAGTTCCGAAAAAGTGAACGGCTTCAAACTAACGTTCAATGGACTGTTGCCGCTCCTTTGGTATCGAGCGCCTTTCCAATCCAGGTTTGAACCGTCTTCAGGTTTTCTGCGAAAAGGGCGTCTACCGGAGCCCCCACAGCCGTGGGAGCCTGGGCCCATGCCAAGCGCCCGTTCAGATAAGCGCGCTTGCGCATCATCGTTTTGAAGAAGCTCGTGGTATCGAGAACAGTTACATGATCGAAAGAGTTTGCCAGGGTGCCTGCAACTTCGATACCGCCTCGTAACACCAGCTTAAGTGGTCTCTTCACTGCAGAAGCCAATCCGCACAACCACGCGGCGTGCTGTTCCTGGCGATCAGCCCATCCAGTGCCTGTCGTGAATTCATAGGCCAGATGAGTAATTTCAGGCCGCCTTCCAACGAAGTCCGTCCAACGGCGGAAATCGGCGTCCGTCCGGCCATTCACATGCAGCGCAGCAGGCAGACCTTCAGACTGAAACTCGGAATGAACCAGAGCAATGCGCTTCATCGCATGCATGTCATCCCATCGGGGTACATCTATAAATAGGCTGTAGTTTGGACTCGTCGTTAGTTGAACTCCAAGCCGTACCAACATACGAATAAGTTCACGCCGCTTCGCCTCCCCGAAACCCCACCAGCGCTCAAGAGGCGCATCAGTGTCCGTGCCCGTAAGGATGATGGATGCCTCAGGATTTATCCCGTAGGCGGCGCACAGCGCCTCGCGCGAGTCATGTCTGGCGGTTCCATCACGACGATTGAACATGCGCGATAGAGGCAGCGCCACGAAATCGCTATCAAGAATGGCCTCGCGGCTGCTTCCATGAAAAAGCATCGGAACGACGCGTGGCAGAGCAGGAACCGGAAGAAGTACGGAGCGCGGCACGTTTGCCAATTCAAACCCGGCAATCTCACGCACATGCTTAGCGTACTCTGGCTGCATACGGCAGACTGTGTCGCACTTGTTTGGCTTGCCACAGCAGAAATCTAAACACGAGAAGATGGACGCCTTCACTTCCAAGCCGCCGCATGTATCGCGATCCGGGCATTGGCCGCAACCCAAGGATCTGATGCCAGACGATTCGTCGTGCCATAGGCGCTTCTCGCGTCTCCGGTTGCGAGGGATGTTATGAGTTTGCGGTTCTTCGATTCTCGTTAGCATAGGGAAATCTCCGCGATACTGGCGGCAACGTGGATGTTCTCAATAGTTCCCATTGCAACACCGCAAGAACGTTCGACTGCCTCCAGGAGCTCCGTTGGGGGATGAAGGGCTCGCGCAACCTCGGAAAGTCCATGACGCGCAACCAGAGCGTCGCCTTCCTTTTCAACGGTCAACGTCTCACCGATATAAACGTCCGCGTTCTGCTGTAAGTCGAATGCCGTCGAATGGGCACCGCACACGGGCTCCCGCGTAAAAAGATCAGCCGTTGAGAGCATCCTTCGCCCTTCATCCCAACGCTTTACAAAAGTCTTTGCTGCGCGTTTTATGAAATCAGCTCCCATAACTGTCCCCTATACTCCTGCCAATAGCGGCCGGTAACGTTTTGTTCGGCCAGTACCCATGTCCTCGATAAGAATTCCTAACGCCACCAGCGAAGAGAGCCGGTTGTTCCAGGCCGTAGCGCCAATCGGTTCATTGGCTCCATGCTCGCGCATCAGTTCCTGCGCATCGGTTTGCCCGCGTTCGCAGACGAGATTGAATGTCAGTTGCTGTTTGGGATCGAGGTCTCCTATCATGCCGTGGTCAGCCAACGTTCCATCAGGAGAGAGAGAGCAGGTCAGAAGGACACCACCGCGGGATCGGATGACTTCTCGCAAATCCTCCCGTACCAGTTCACTCGCATTTGCAATGACCGGATAGAGAGTTGAACGCCTACTACGAACGATGTCGCGAAATGCAAGCACGCTCTCCCGCAGAAAACTCGCTGTCGCGGATTCAATCCCCACAAAATCTAAGAACAGAGGTTGCGGCGAGGATGGCTCCATTGCTGCTTCTGGGAGGAGCTTTGACAGCAGCTCTTGCCCCCTCAGTGCTCCAGATAGAACGGGCCCGGGCGACAACTCTGATATTCGAATGCGCTTTATCACTTTGTTCATGTGTTTCACGTGAACAATATTATGAAGTACAGCCTTGCATGTCAACCCATCTTGTGAAGAATCTGGCTTAAATGAAAGTCCTAGTCGTAGATAACGTGATCTGCCGCCTAAACCAGCCCATGTTTGGGCGCTCTCTTTGTTCCAAGGAAGGCAGAAAATCGGCACCGATACCCTCGTCGCCAATTCCTGTTCGATTAAGCGTGATGCCCTTCCGCTCGCAGATAATCTGCAAGCATCCAGAACAGCCGGTCGCATTAGATGTCCAGCGATGATCCTCCGAACAGGGCGCGAAAGTCTGTACCAATCACCCTGCTGGATGATCCTTACTTCTTGTTCGCATTCCCATCCTTTTACTTTGAGGAGAGCACTTCCTCTGCTGTTCGTTCTGCATCTAGCTCCCCAATCAATTCTGATATGTGCGAACACGCCGCGATATGTCAGCACTCGCACTTCCGGTGCTTCGTCCGGTAGTTCAACATCGATTGCTAGCCCCTCAAATCCCGATGCGTAATGGGCCCACAAGAGATGGCAGTCGAACGCGCGAAGCCATTCAATACTCATAGAAGCAGGCGAGCCGATGATGCCAATCGTGGAATACGCATAATAGCCAACTGACTCGATTACGGCGGGAAATTCTCGATAGTCATTGCTGGACGCTGCTGCGCAGCGGGTGGAGAGTTCGACACGTCACCCCCAGATGGGAACTGCGGAGCGGTGCCGTGTTCACGGATGTGAACATGTTTGAAATGAATCACTTGTTCCATTCGCGTTCACGTCTGTGAACGCGGTTCCCGTGCATGATCCAGATTGCCTGCTGTGCGTGAACATGTTGACTCGCTAGGATTTGTTGCAAAAGCCGCGTGCTGGCGTTTGACCCGTGGCCGCCGCCAGGTCTAGCCTTTGGGCAAGGCGGGTTTCCCCTATGGACACTCCCCGCAGCCCTATTCCGGCCATGCCAGACGCTCCCGAGAGCGTACAGGAGAAGCCCGGCTTCCGCACTAAATCCATCGGCACCAGAGTTACGCCGGAGGAGTTGCGGCTGATTGAGGCTGCTGCCGAACGCGATGGAAAGAAGTTCGCTGAGTGGATGCGGGAGGCAGTTCTGAAGGCTGCGGCGGGGCCACCTGCGGACACCGGCGAGTTGCTGCTGGAAGAACTGGCGGCGCTCCGGTACATCGTCCTGAACCTCTCAGACGCGACCGCCCGTGCAGCCCAGAACAGTGAGAGCCTGCCGCCGGAAGTTGTGCTCCGCATCCGTGAGGCAGCCGACAGCCGCAAGCGGGCCACCGCCCGGAAGCTGCTGGAGGAGTTTCGCGGCTCCGCCACGCCGTCCGGGAGCGGACGATGAAGAAACTCCTCTTCGCTACTGTCGGCTTTTTCTTTTTCCTGGCCGCCGGGTTCGGAGTCTTTCTGCGGCCATTGCTGTACACCCTGACACCTCTTCAGAGGCATTACTTGGGAGCGTATCTGGTCAGCTCCTGGCACGCGAGCGATCCAAACGCGACAACCCGGATTCAGTGGATTTGGAAGTTCAAGCCTGCTACCGAGTCAGGCGAGAAGAAGCCGGACAAAAAGTCCAGCTCGCAGTTCAAGTACGAGCTGGCGCACGAGGGAGATGTGTTGCCCATTCCGGCCCGTGAGTTGCTATGGAAGGGCGACATTCTTTCGTTCTGGATGACCCGCAAAGCAGAGCTGGACGGCTGGGCCGGAGTCGAACAGGGACTCTCCACGGAGATGAATTCGGCCAAACTGGCGGCTCTGCTTCGCGATGGTTTCTTTGAGGGAGAACCGGCGTGGCGGTTCTTCGTGCAGCCAATCGTCCTGCTTGGCCTTGGCTGCGTGCTTTTGTGGATGCTCCAGCGGTGGCGGGACGTAGGCCGGGAGCGAAACCGGTGGAATCCGCCCGTCCCGCTGTGGCGGAAAGCTGGGCAGAAGCTGATCGACTCCGGGGCCGGATTGAAGCAAACCCTGACCTCTAAAACGAGGCCGCTGGCGCCCCCTCCGGCGGCATCGGCGCGTGTCATTGAGGCCACGTCAGAACCAAAACCTGCTCCCAAAGTCAGACCGATTGAGCCATCCGGTGCGGCGATTTCATCTGTACCAAAAGTCTCCAAGCCAAAGGTGCAAGAAGCCGTCTGGGATGAAGCGAAAGGGCTGGATTGATGCCACACCAGAAATCCAAAACGCAGAAAGATACCTCTTGCTCAGCCTGACGCTAGCGGCAGTTATGACACTGCGTGATCTGCATGTTCACATCGGACTTCTTTCGAAAGCTGCCCTATACTTTCAGGGATCGTAAAAGGAGTGCGTCTTGAAAGTTTTCATTAGTTGGAGCGGAGAGCGTAGCCGACAGCTTGCCCAAGCGTTACATGGTTGGCTGCCTTTGGTGCTTCATTACGTAAAGCCTTGGCTCTCTGATGCTGATGTTTCGGCAGGTGACCGCTGGGCAACCGTTGTAGCGAAGGAGCTTGAAACATCCAACTTCGGGATCATTTGCGTCACTCCGGAGAACTTAAACTCACCTTGGGTTCTCTTCGAAGCCGGCGCTCTTGCGAAGGCAATGCAAGGGGCTAAGGTCATTCCACTACTTCTTAACTTGGAATTCAGCGATATCAGTGGGCCTCTAGCGCAGTTTCAAGCCAAGAAGGGAGATAGAGACGGTCTTTCGGAAATCGTCACTTCAATCAATAAATCGAGCGATGCTGGAGTGCCCGACGACAGAAAAAACCAGCTATTCACTGCTCTCTGGCCCGAACTCGAAAAGCAGATACAAGCGATTCCTCACGAAGCTCCGACAGCCAAGCACATGCGACCTTCGCACGAGATATTGGAAGAGCTTGTGTCTGGTGTTCGCGGGCTGGATGTTAGGTTTCGAGAGATTGAGAGTTCTGTGCGGGAAGAAGGCCCGCGCTCTCGTTTGCGGCGTAGGCATTTCCATCCAATGATGATTGAGGAAATGATGCACATGTCGGAGAATGATCCGATCTCTCTCCTCATGTTGGCGGGTACTCTGCGAGATGACTTTCCGTGGCTAGCAGAAGTGATTTCCGAAGCCTACCGCGAAATCCGTATGGGCGATACTAAGTCTTCTCGTCGCGCTGTAGAGCGCCTACGCCGGTTTCTCAAAAGCATCGGCCGCCGCGAATTCATGCTCGACTTTTCTGGCCCATCGAAAGAAGCACATATGCTTGCGATGGAGTTGCCGCGGATGTTGGACCATGCTTTACATCTTTTGGAGATGAGGCGTGAAAGCAAGCAGATTGATGCCGACGAGCCTAAAGAAGATGACCTCGATATAGAAGATAAGAAGTGACTTGGTAAACATATGTTCGTATAGGTCGGCATGTGTAGAGTTCCAAGCATAGAATCTTCTTATGCTGACGCTGTCCAAACCGTTGTCAGCGGGCCAGGTACGTACGTACCATGAGCGGGAGTTTGCGTCGGAGCGGCAGAACTATTGGAGCCGCGACCAGCAGGGGCATAGCGAGTGGCAGGGGCAGCTTGCTAAAGAGTGGGGTCTGTCCGGTGCTGTGGGTGATGAACACTTTGCGCGGCTGACCGAAGGGCAGCATCCTTTAACCGAAAAGCAGATGGTGCAGCATCAGGTTTCGCGCACCTATGAAGGTAAAGATGGCAAAGAAGTCACGAGCATGGAGCATCGTGCTGGATGGGATGCGACGTTCTCTGCGCCGAAGTCGGTTTCACTGACTGCTTTGGTGGGTGGCGACGACCGCGTGCGCATGGCGCACCGCGAGAGTGTTCGCGTAGCCCTGAATGAGTTGGAGCATTACACACAAGCGCGCATCGGTAATGTCCACCAGCCGGAGACTACCGGCAAGTTCGCCGTGGCGACCTTCGAGCATGATACGGCGCGTCCCGTTGAAGGCTATGCCGCGCCGCAGTTGCATACGCATTCGGTGATCTTCAATGTGACCGAGCGCGAGAACGGGCAAACACGTTCTTTACAGCCGCGCGAACTGTATGCTTCGCAGCACTACGCCACCGCCATCTATCGTGCGGAGTTGGCAACGCGGTTGCAACAGTTGGGCTATGAGATTGAGCGGGGCAAGTATGGCCATCCGGAGATCAAAGGCTACTCCCGTGAATATCTGGAAGCCTCCAGCCCACGCCGGGAGCAAATCAAAGATCATCTGCGGGAGCGGGGATTGGATGGAGCGGGAGCCGCGCAGGTGGCGGCTCACTATACGCGCGATAAGAAAGAGTTGCCGTCTCCCGAAGAAGTGCAGCGACAGCATCGAGAATTAGCCGCATCCTTTGGGCATCAGGCAGATCATGTTGTGGCGACAGCGCGGGAGCGCAGCCAGCAACAGCAGCAGGAGCGAAGCCCGGAGATCGTTGCGCGTCAGGCTGTCACGTATGCACGTGACCATCTCTTTGAGAAGTCGGCAGTGCAGGATCGCCGCGCTTTATATGAGACTGCTTTGCAGCGTGGCATGGGTGAAGTGACGTACAGCCAGGTGCGGCAGGAGGTCGATAGACGCTTTGAGTCGGGCGAGTTCCGTCAGGCTGCTATGTCAGTTCGTGGGCCGCAGATGACGACTGCCGCCATGCTCCGTACTGAGCGGGAGATTATTGGCATTCTTCAGACGAGCAGCGAGCAATCGCGTCCGATGTTGCTCAACAGCAAGAACCGCGTTGATGCGCTGAGTCAGCATCCTGAGCTAAATGCTTCCCAACACCGTGCTGTTGAAGAAGTCTCCGCTTCCTTCGAGAAGATCGTCGGCATCGACGGCGTAGCCGGGGCTGGCAAAACCACGACGCTGGCGGTCATCCGAGAAGCAGCGGAACGAGACGGATATGCGGTGGAAGGTTTTGCGCCGACATCCCGCGCAGCGCAAAAGCTGGGTGAAGCCGGGATTGAAACATCCACGCTCCAGATGCACCTTGCGCGTGGAGAAAAACCGGACACCGGCGAAAAGCGGCTATACGTTCTTGATGAGTCTTCGCTTGCTTCCACGAAACAGATGCACGAGTTCCTGACGCGCCTGCACCCGAATGACCGTGTATTGCTGGTGGGCGACAAGCGGCAGCATGAGGCCGTCGAAGCAGGCAGGCCGTTTGCTCAGTTGCAGCAGGCGGGTATGAAGACTATTTCTCTGGACCAGATCGTCCGTCAGAAAGACCCGGCGTTGCGGAACGTAGTCGAGCAGCTTGCGCGTGGCGAGGTAGGCGCAGCAGTAAAGAGTTTGGACGAGCAAGGTCGCGTTCATCAGGTTCCAGGCCGCGAGGAGCGTATCGACGCGATTGCGAAGGAGTATGCGAAGGCTCCAGAAAAAACATTGGTTGTTTCACCCGACAACCGCTCACGTATGGAGATCAACAGTCATATCCACGCGGAATTGCAGCAGCGTGGAGTCGTCGGCAAGGAAGAATATCCTGTGCAGACGTTAGTACAGCGTCAGGAACTTACCGGCGCAGCACGCACATGGGCGGAAAAGTATGAAGTCGGCGATGTGTTGCGCTATAGCCGAGCTTCAAAAGAGACCGGCATTCAGAAGGGTGAGTACGCCCGCGTGGTTGGTGTCGATGCGGCGCACAATCAAATCACGGTTGCTTTACTTGACGGACGGCAGCAGAGCTACGATCCCCGTCGCCAGCAGGGGGTCTCCGTTTACCGCGAGGAGCAGCGTGCATTTTCTGTTGGCGACCGCATCCAGTTCACCGCACCCGCCAATGAGTTGAAGATCGCTAACCGTGAACTCGCAACCGTTGAACGAATCAGCGACGGCAAATTCAATCTGCGGATGGATGGTGGCCGTTCGGTTGAGATCGACCCGGTACGAAATCCGCATCTCGATCATGGTTATGCCGTGACCAGCCACTCCAGCCAGGGACAGACCGCCGAGCGTGTGCTGGTGCATGTCGATACGGAACTCGGCGCGAAGGATTTGCTCAATAACCGTATGGCGTATGTCTCGATCTCGCGTGGTGCGCAGGACGCGCAGATATTTACTAACGACCGCGAAAAGTTGCCCGTTGCACTTGGACATGAGGTATCGCAGCAGAGTGCTCATGCGCCGAATGTTGGCATGAAAAAAGGTGTTGCGCCGCAGCAAGACCTCGGTGAAAAGATGAAACCGCAGTCCGTGCAGGAGCAGGACATTTCGTATGGCTTCTCTATCGGGCGATAGCTCATCCATGTTCCAAAATCGTTTGAGCACTACACCTGAACACTACATCGAAGTCTGTTTTTGCGGATGAAGTCTCCTCCGCGCTGCGACCGCTTGCGCGTTCTCCGCTACCGCCTCTGCGGGGCTGTTCCTCCCCGCAACGCCCGCCCTATAAATCCTGTGCGCTGACGCGCACGTATGCGGAAACCAGACCTTGGCTGAGGTGAGCGTATCGTGACATTGTTTACACTTTAGACCGGAGAGATGGTTTACAAGGCCCTTGCGGGGAAAGTGGCTCTGTTTCTGGTGAAAGGCTGGCCGAGCC